>OLLK01000208.1_pt1 | contig 96849 bp, 89 predicted proteins | sample 1604531 | NCBI WGS metagenome assembly OLLK01 (sample SAMEA104055722, study PRJEB20765) | soil metagenome | isolation source: soil | reverse complement strand
CCTCCGCTTGCACAGCGACAGTGGTAGACCTACTACCATCTTTTACACAACATTTGATTGCTTTACAACAGCAATCATTTCACAGCACACAGGCGCCCCTACAGGCGTTATTCCCTTTTCGTGGGCTTTTGATCTGGTGTCGAATCGCATACGAAACACCGTCAAACGCCTTTAACGCCGGTGAAAACGGCATCGAAAAAATTCATTTGCAACCAAAGAACGTTCTTTTTCGTTCAGGATGAACACGCTTTCATGCAAAAAAATGAACCGGCAGTAAACCCTAACAGCAAGGCAAATCATTCCGGCTTCTGCCAAAAATATTCCGGGTTGCTGGTGGCGTAAAAAATCGCCCCGCGGCCAACCAGTTTAGGCTGATGAATGGTACTGAAGCCGCCGGGATACAAATTAATATAGTCGATCTTCGGCTTACCACTTTTTACCGATTCTATATCCCATTCGCTTTTGATGGAACATTTCAGCCAGTACAGGTTTTTCGACATGTAATTAAAATAGGCCTCTTTGGTTTCCTTTTGCTTGTTGTTCCAGTTGGCATCATCGTTCAGCACTACCGGGCTGCCCGCAATCAGCCTCGCCCGCACTTCTTCAATATTTAAATAGTTTCCATTTTCGTCGCGCAGGTAGGCGTTAAAGGTAGGGTCCATCCAAACCCATTTATTCAACGTGTTCGACCATACCACATTGATCACGTGGCAATCATTATCCAGCGTGTCCTTAGGCATACAGGTAACAATGCGCGCTTTAAACCCCTCGGCCTGGTAAACATCACGTAAAATGCTGGCCATCATGCGGCAGTTAACGCCACGGTTTTGCACTTTACAAACAGTGATCAGGCTATCGCCATTAACCTGTGCAGGATTGTTTGAGTTGCCATCATGCCTAACCGCATTGTGCACCCAAAACAGCAGGTTTTTAAACTTGCTGACCTCATCGCCATTACCCGCCACCGAGTCCAATTTGTATTTGTTTTTGAACGCCACCAGCTCAGGAGCCGAGGCATCCTGGTAGGTAAAGGCACCCAGACCAACCGGCTGATTGTTGTATGGCCCGGAGTTCTTCAAGACATAAGGATAGTCCCCTTTTTCGCGCATCTTTTCCAACTCAGTTTTAAAAATTGGTTCATCGCGCAGGCTGTTCAGGTCGCTGTCGGTAAGGGTTGATGCATAATCGCGGTAGCCTGATTCGACGGCTGTTTTAAAAGCGTCAAGCGCATTCGGTTTACTGCTAGTGAGCGCGTAATAACATGCAAGGTTGTAGTACATGCCGGCTTTCCAGCCCATAAAGTTTTTTTGCAGGACAGGCGAAAGCTGGTTATACCTGCCTGCCCATTCATTGATCAGGGAAACACACCTGTTATAATCTTTGGCCTTCGAGGCTAAATGGCGGTTACTGTCCAGCGTATTCGACCATTTGCTAAAGTCGGTCATTTCTTTCTGAGGCTGTCCCTGGGCCAAAAAAGTAGTTAAGATAATAAGGCTGAGTAATGCTATTTTTTTCATGACGGTTTATTCTGTATAAAAGATGTTCATTTGCTTGTTTGCGTTGCGCGGACCGCAAAATTTTAACTGGTTTCCAGTGCTTTTTTTACGGAATCTTTCTTATTCCTCGAGATAGGCACCTCGTTGCCATTGGTGAGCAATAAAAAATCGCCGAATTCCTTCTTCCAGCTTTTGATGAATTTTTTATTTACGAGGTGCGACTGGTGGCAGCGCATAAAGCCATAATCTTTTAAAATTTCTTCAAACTCGTATATTGGCCGGCAAACCAGCAGTTGCTCCCCATCCTGCAAATAAAATGTGCTGTAATTGTTGGACGACTCGCAGCGGATGATCTCCCCTGTTTTAACAAATCGTGTTTCTTTCAGCGTGGTGAGCGCTATGCGCTGGTCCTCCTTATTTTGCTGGCCCTTTAGCATGTAGATCAGGTTTTCCAACTGCCGGTTTTGCTCTTTCAGGCGCTGCCTTTTTACGGCCCGGTCAACAGCGGATTGAAGTTCATTAATATCTATCGGCTTCAGCAGGTAATCCACTGCCGCAAAACGCATCGCCTGTATGGCATATTGATCATGCGCAGTAACAAATATCACTTCAAAGTCGTAGGTATTCAGCTCCTTTAGTAGATCAAAGCCGCTTTTTTGCGGCATCTGGATATCCAGGAAGATGATATCCGGCTGGCTTTGCATGATGAGCCTTTTGCCTTCATCTGCATTAGCAGCAGTGCCGGCTACCGCCACCTGCGGGCAATAAGTGCCCAACAACTCCCGCAGGTTTTCGATGTTATGCTTTTCGTCGTCAATTAAAACCGCTTTCATGTTATAAAAACCAGTTTTTAAATGTAAGAGATATTTTAGTTCCTGTTGGCGCGTTGGGCTTTATATCGAAAATGATCTGCTGGTCTTTCAAAAGCTCATTGAGCAGTTTGATGCGGTCGGTCGTTAGTTTTAAACCATACCCGGCGTTTACATCGTTTGGCGAAAAACCATTGCCATTGTCAGCGATGATCACCGTCATATTATGCTGTTCTTTTTGGATATTCAGCGTTATCAATCCCTTATCATCCATATCCGACACCCCGTGCTTCACCGCATTTTCAACAAGGGGCTGCAAAAGCAGGGATGGTAAGTCGGTTTCGTAAACATTAATATTTTCGTCGACATTGATCTCGTATTTAAACCCAAAACGAAGTTGTTCCAGTTTTAAATAAGTGTCCAGTATGCTGAGTTCCTGCTTTAGCGGTGTTTGCTCGTTGCTATTGTTGTTGAGCGATTCGCGCATCAGTTTGGCAAAGTCCGAAAGGTAGCTGTTGGCCCCTTTAATATCCTGCTTGTTGATCAGCCCTTGTATAGAGCTGAGCGCATTAAAAATAAAATGCGGGTTAAGTTGCGCATAAATGGCCTTTAACTCCAACTGCACTTTATTCTTGTCTGCAAGTTCCTTTTTCGTTTTTTCCCGCTGGCGCAACAGCTTTATGTAAACCAAAACGAAACCGGTTGAAAAACAGGTTAGCACCCACGCCGCGATCTTGAACCAGATCGATTCGGCCCAGGATGTTTTGACCATAAAGGGATAGGTGGTCACGTGCTCCCGCTGGGCGGTGTAGCGCATGTTAAGCTGGTAGAGGCCCGGCCTAAGGTCGCGCAGCCAGATAAAACCGTTATCAAAGTCGTTCGCTTTCCAGGTAGTGATCACCTCTTCATCCTTTACCAGCTGATATTCCAGCTGCTCCTTTTTGTACAGGCCGGCATTTAAAAAAAATATGAGGTTGTTTTCGTGCGGCTCTGCTATAAACATTTTTGGCAGTCCGGTTGTAACATCGATATTGTAGTCGCCATAGCGCTTGTGCCATTTATACGCTTCCTCCGGTGTCATTTTGTACGACCACGGCCTGGCCAGGCGGGTTAAAAACAGGTTGAGCTCATCGGCCGTGTAAATCCCCACCACTGCCGGCCTGATGGGCGCCCAGGCCACCACCGAAGTGGTAGCGATCTGCGTGCTGCCCTTTTTGCGGGCATCAACGATGATCCGGTTACCTAAATCAGTATTATATCCGCCCAGGTAAGCCATTGGGCCGAATGTGGACATCGCATCTACCGTTTTATCGGTGAACCGGTTAACCGCCGACCACGGTACAAGTACCTTATCGGGCCATTCCATCACGCGGTACTCCCATCCGGCGGCGTTCGCTTTGTTTACGCCATGCAGGAAAAATTGCGCCTTGATGGTATCAAAAGTGTTTGCAGCAACGAAGGCGGCACTTCGGTTTTTCAGAAAAACAGAGTCTTTTTGAAGCGTATTGAGAAGTACCGAATTCGGACTGATATCCCAAAAGTTATCATTCTTTTCGGGGATGCAGGTGATGATGCCGATATTGCCGGGCTTGTCAGTGGTCCCGGTTGGATAGCTCTGCGAATATTCGGAATACACAATTTGCGCATGGCCGGTTTTTACAAGCAGGATGATTGGTATTAGGCAAAGGAACAGCTTTTTCATTTTCTTTATTTTTCACCAAATATCCGCCGGGCCAGGTTCATATTTTTCGCCGTTGTGAATATGGTAAATTTCGGTGTGAATCGGGTATGTTTTGATTGCCGGCCTTCGTTTTTATGTCACCAATAAATGTTTAACTATATTTGAGGCATGCATATCACACACGCCCTGCATACCTGGTGGCAGCACCAGTCCCTGCTCGAGATCATGGGGGTAATAACCGGGTTGCTTTGCGTACTACTAGCCGCTATAAATAATATCTGGAACTGGCCGATCGCCATCATTAGTGTAGGCATTTACATTTTTATTTTTTTTGATAGCCACCTGTACGCCGATATGGGCCTGCAGGTATATTTTATGGTAATGAATTTTTATGGCTGGTATTACTGGAGCAAAAAACCTGATACGGAGGAAAAATCCCCGGTTATGCGGATCACGCAGCAGGAAATCCTCTATTCAGTAATTGCCGTTGTCGTTTTTACTGTTTTTTTGGGCTCGGTTCTAAAATATACTCCTGCATCTTATCCTTATATCGATAGCTTTTGCGCAGCCTGCAGCCTGGTGGCACAGGTGTTTTTAGCCCGGAAAGTTTTGGAGAATTGGCTGATATGGATATTTGTGGATATTATTTATGTCGGGGTTTACATCTTCAAAGACCTCGACCTAACCGCTATTATGTACGGCATATATGTCATACTCGCACTATGGGGCTTCTTTGATTGGCGAAAAGATTTTAGAAAACAATTGCAGCAAGCTTAGCAATGTCAAAATCCGACATCGAACATCCGAATTCGGAAATTCTTAAAATCGCGGTCGTTGGCCCCGAATCCACCGGCAAATCCACCATGTCGGCCAACCTGGCCGAACATTACCACACTGTTTGGGTACCCGAATTCGCCCGCGACTATTGTGCAGCGCTAACCGAGCCCCCTACCTGGCAGGATGAGATCAACATGTTTTACGGGCAGCTGGCCCTGGAATCCGAAATAGCGCCTAAGGCCAATAAACTGCTCATTTGCGATACTACATTTATCACCGTAAAAATCTGGAGCGATTATACTTTTGAACGATCACCACAGGAAGTATTGGACGAATTGCCGCTGCGTCCGTACGATCTTTACTTGCTTTTAGATATCGACCTCCCCTGGGAACACGACCCACTGCGTGATTTTCCTCACCTGCGCGAACACTTTATGGACATATGGCATAAAGAGTTACAGGCATTAAATGCAAATTATGTGGTAATTTCGGGAATGGGGAAGGAACGGTATGAGCGGGCGGTTGAGGAAATCAACAGATTTTTGGAAGCATCCGCTAATTTGTCATCCTGAGCGCAGCGAAGGATCTTCTACGCCGTGCATCCGAACTTTACAGGCGGTAATGTCGCTTCAATATCCTTCGCTGCGCTCAGGATGACAAATGCAATAAATCCGAAATCGCAATTCCGAAATCCGAAATCCCCATGCAACGTTCCGAAAAACCCTGCGTCATATATCGTGCAAGCTGATCAAACTTTGGAAGCCGTATTTATAGATAAGCATTATAACCTGGTGGTTGAGTGCAAACAGGGTAGTAAAAAAGCCTGTTATGAGCTTTACCGTTTATATTCTAAAGCGATGTTAAACGTCGCCTTTAGGATCGTTGGTAATATTGCCGAGGCCGAGGATGTTTTGCAGGAGGCGTTTTTGGATGCCTTTAACAAGGTAAAGGATTTTAGGCAGGATACTACCTTCGGGTTATGGCTTAAGCAAATTGTGGTCAACAGGTCCATCAACATGCTGCGGAAACGCCGGCTGGAACTGGTGGACATGGACGGCGAGCAAATTGAAAATATTGCCGACGAGGAACCGGAAGACCAGGAAGAGGTGCAGTACCTTGCAGGACAGGTTAAAGCGGCGATAAAAGAATTGCCGGAAGGCTATAGATTAGTAATTTCGTTGTATCTGCTTGAGGGATACGACCATGAAGAGATAGGACAGGTATTAGATATATCGGAAAACACCTCGAGAACACAGTTTTTGAGGGCAAAACGAAAATTAGTTGAGATATTAAACAGAAAGGGAATAGCATCATGAGCAAGCGACTGGAAGATTTGATTAGGACGAACCGGGAGGAATTTGACGACCTGGAACCATCGGCAGATCTGTGGGCAAGAATAGAAAAACATTTGCCGCCGCAATTTAACGACGAAAAAAAGCGCGAGGCCAAAACATTTACGCTGGGCTTTGTACTGCGCGTTGCTGCCGCCATTGTGGTAGTGATGAGCGTATTATTTGGGCTGTATGTGCGCAATACCAAGAAGGATGGGGTCGACCTGGCGGCTATTAACCCGGCATATGCAAAACAGCAAGTACACTATGCCTCGCTGATCGAGACCAAAAGGCTGCAGGTGAAATCGATAGCAAAAACGGAGCCGGAACTTTACCAGCAGTTCAATTCGCAGATAGCCGAAATGGACTCCACCTATAAAGAATTAAACAATGAGCTGCTGACCAGCCCCAACCAGGAACTGGTGTTAAAGCAGATGATACGTAACCTGCAGATACAAACCCAGGTGCTTAGCCAGCAACTGAAGGTGATCAGCCAGTATAATGAAATGAAAAATGAACAACATAATGACAGCCAAAGTATATAAGTGCGCGCTGACTGTTGCTGCAGTACTTTTTGCTGCGGGCAGCGCCAGTTTCGCACAGGATGTGTCCGTATCGTTAAACCTTTCTTCCGGGTCAGGCAATGCCACGGTAAGGGCGAAGGTTAAAACTAAAGATATTGAAGCGAAAGCAAAGTCCTTTGGCAACGACCTGTCGCTCAGCCTGAATAACCTGGGGACCGATCTTTCCAATCAATTGACAAAGCTTGCGCCTAAGATCGAATCAGCGGTAAATGATATTGTTTCGGGCATTGATGTTAATGTAAGCCCTGATGGCGACAGTCATACCTATTCGAATGACGACCGTAGTAATCAAACAAAAAGCAATAACACCGGCGGCAAATACGAGAAATCAAAAAATTACAGCAAAAGTTACCCGATTGATGGTAACGACCGGATAAAGCTGGTGAACCAGTACGGCAAAATAATGGTAACTACCTGGGACCGTAAAGAGGTTAAAGTAGATGTAGTGATCAAAGCACAGGCTGAAGATGAGGGTTCAGCTCAGAAATTGCTCGACGGTGTACATATCGGCGATGGTAAAGATGGCGACGAAGTAACCTTCCGTACATCAATTGACCGCGTTGGCGGCGGCTGGAAGTTTTGGGACCTCGGCAATAACAAAAAACATAAAATCGAAATAAACTATACCGTTTATATGCCGGCCCGCACCGACTTATCTGTTGAAGACAGCTACGGCGGCATTGAACTGCCCGATCTTGCAGGCAAGGTAAGGATCAGTTCGTCATACGGCAGTGTTTTTGCCCAAAACCTGGCTAACCCCAACAACGAGATTGAAGGCAGCTATGGCAGCCTGAAAGTTGTCTCGATGGCCGGTGCGAAACTTGAATTCTCGTACGGGAGTGTTGATATAGACGCCTGCGGTCCGTTGAAGGCCGACCTGAGCTACGGCTCGTTCAAAATGGGCAAGCTTAACGGCCCCGGCGACTTTGATATATCCTATGTGGGCGGGTTTAAAATAGGCGAGTTAGGTGACAACTTTAAAAAGCTGAAAGTGGATGCCTCCTACTCCAGCGTGGCGCTGGGCGTGCCCGCCAGCAATAACTTTAATTTCGACATCACCACTACTTATGGAGGGTTTGATTATAGCGACAATAAGGTGACCGTCACCAGTAAAAACCCTCCGGATGGCGCCAAGCATATCGGCCCAACCCGCAACTACAAAGGCCATTATGGCCGTGATGGCAGCGATGCGATAGTGAATATCCATACCAGCTATGGCGGGGTGAATATTGAATGAATTTGATTTACACAAATTGCACGAATTAAGGCGAATGGACACTAATTCGCTTGGTTAGGCCTTACCCGAAACTTACGAGGTTTTTGAACGGCGAAGCCCTCAACGAGGCCTTTGAAAAATAAACAACTTCGAGTTAAACTTCGTAAGTTTTAGCGGGAGCCGCCGGAATCCAATATTGTTATTTTTTGCCCGTCAAAAATGCCAAGTCCAACATGGCGTGAAATAAACACCAATTTCCCTTCTTTTGTAAATTCCATTTTCGACATTTCACTAAGTGGGTCGCTGCTGTAATCTACCAGTACGTCAATAATTGGTATCGAATCTCCGGTTAGCTTTATCTTTTTCTGAGTGCTTGGCTGGGTATTATGAAACTGCAGCTTAAAATTCTTCACCTTCGTCCAATGCGAGATGTCTGTTAATTGTTTCGACGGATCTCCTTTATACAGGCCATATGCACAGTAAAAATAAATATTTTTATCAAATGGGTTGAATGCTGCCGGGCCGATGTAATCATCTGGATGCACACTTTTTTTAGGGCTCATTAACTGGTCATGGCCTTTGTTATCTAAGGTGCTATAAATTGTATGACTGGTAAGTTTATAAGTTGACGTATCGTTATGAACCGTGTCAATTCGTGAGTAGAAACCAAATTCCACAAATGGCTTGTTTCTAACCCCGCTGCCATAGCAATATACATTCTTATCGCTTTCAAATACATCCCTGACTAATTTCATCAAATCTCCTTGTGGCTTAACAAACCGATGCGCTATTGTATTAAAAACAAAAATATCACTGCCCCATTCGCCATAACTCGCTGTAAACCAAAAATTGTCATTCTTATCGATGAAATATTTAATCCCCTCTTGTCTGTCCCAATCGTTAAAGGGGCCACCTCTAAATCGATGCTCTGAAAAGCTTAGCTCTTTGCCCGGAGTAAATACATTTCCAGTCTTAGTATCGCATATTCCATCAACTACAAGTTCAAAGCAACCACCGGAACTGTCAAATTCAAATCCGAAACATTTTTTGAAATGCGTTGGAGTAATATTTTCCCACGACAAAGTTTTTTCATTCAATCTCATCAACGTTCCTATTTCCGTTGAAACAACTAATTTACCCTGATTGTCTTTTCCTAAAAAACTGATTCGGAAATCAGTCTTTAGCCCTTTATAAACCTGAATGTTTCTTGTCGCGTCAAACACCTTAAGCTCACCGTTTGATAACAATTCAAATATTTTTTTATCAATATTGACAAAATTTTCCGCATAAGGCGTTGATACCTGCTGACCGATACAAGCAGTAAATGCGAAACACAAGAAAATGAAGGCAGTCAGTTGTTTCATACAGGAAAGATTGGTAAACTTTCAACGTCCATTGTAAATTTAACCAATTCTTGTAAGCTCAAAATATATTCATTAATAAATTGTCCAAATTCCTTTGTATCGCCACTTTATCAGCCTCCGATTTCGCCAACCGCAACGCAGTTTTCAAATGCCCAACCGCTTTCCCATTATCCACCCCCGTATACAAATACCCCAATAGCGAATAATACAAATGGTTATTCTCCAGTTTTAACTTTTCCGCTTCACGGATGGCTATTTCTTTACCATCGGCCTTGGCCAGGGCATAGGTGCGGTTAAGCGCCGCGATGGGCGAATACTCGATAAACAGTAACTGGTTATACAATTGCAGGATGGTTTCCCATTTTTCGGGGGTGTCTTCTTTTACGGTATGTTCGCCGGCAATGGCCGCTTCGATATGGTATTTGGATAACTGTTTACCTTCGGCGGCCAGGTTAAGGTAATACCTGCCCTGTTGTATCAATTCCTGGTTCCAGAGGGACGGGTCCTGGTCGTCATAAAGAATCAACTCCCCCGCAGGGCCAGTGCGTGCTTCGAAACGCGAGGCATGGAAACACATCAGCGCCAGCAGGGCCTTTACAGCGGGTTTGGCCGTGTTTTTATTTTCTACTAATAGAAAATTAAGGCGCATGGCTTCCAGGCAAAGGTCCTGCCGGAGGGTGGTGTTTTGCGATACGGAGTAATAACCTTCGTTAAACAGCAGGTATAAAGTGGTTAAAACGGTTTCCAGCCGTTTATCGATCTCCTCCGGCGGCGGGAATTCCATTTTCACTTTCTCTGCCCTCAGCTTTTCCTTCGCCCTGAACAAACGCTTGTTGATGGTTTCTTTGTTGCTCAAAAAAGCATCGGCAATTTCTTCGATCCCAAAACCGCAAAGGATACGCAGCGACAAACCGATCTGTGCCTCAGCCGGGATCAGCGGGTTGCAAATGGTAAACATCATCTGCAGCTGACTGTCGGTAATGTTTTGGGCTGATAAGTCGATGGCGATCTCGTAAACATCATCCGCCGACCGCTGCAGGCCGGGGCTCACCTTTTCAATAAAAATATAATGGTGCTTCAGGTAATCTTTTGCCCTGTTTTTGGCAACAGTGTACAACCAGGCAACCGGGTTATCGGGTATGCCTTTCATGCCCCAGGTTTCGGCTGCCAGCAGGAAAGTGTCGCTGGCAATGTCCTCGGCGATCTCAATATGCTCAAACCCGAACAGCTTAGCCAGTACGGCTGTTATTTTGCTGTATTCCGTGCGGAACAAATGGGGTATGAGGTCGTTGTACAGACGCATCTTTACGCAATATTAACCAATTTGTCATTGCGAGCGCAGCGCGGCAACCTCGTCGCCATTGCATAACCGCAATTGCAATGGCGATCCCGCACGTGCGGGACTTCATTCGGACCTCGCCCGCAATGACAAAAGGCTGTGGTTACAGGTTCATCACCGCTATTTCCCTAACCTCAACCTGCCCGCCCATTTTCAATATCGGGCAGCCTTTGGCCAACTCTGTAGCCTCGGCAAGGGTATCGGTTTTAAGGATTGTAAAACCCAGCACCATTTCCTTTATTTCGGTATAGGGGCCGTCGGTCACGGTATCACCTCTTAAAGTGGCGCCGTTGAAAGTAAGGCGGTTACCCATGCTGGCCAGTTTTCCTTGTGCGGCAATACTGCCCATCCAGTCCTGCCATGGTTTACTAATTTCTTTTAATTGTTCGGGGGTTGGCACTGCATCGCCAAATGGAGGAACGTTCCTGAAGATCAACAAAAATTCTTTCATGATTTTTAATATTTTAATTGTTTATACCCCAATAACGACCGCCTTTTTTGATATTGGACATTGTCTTGCGTTTTTTATTTTGCCCGGTAAACCGCGCATGCGCTTTTGCTATCCACGTGCCAGTCATCTTTCGGACTTCCGGACTTTTCCGACTTTCGGACTTAATTAGACATCACCGGCCTCACCTCAACATACCCGCCCAACAAAAGTATCGGGCACCCATACGCCATTTCAAGAGCATCATCAAGCGATTCAGCCTTTACGTTGATGAAACCGCCTATTATTTCTTTTACTTCGGCATAGGGGCCATCGGTTATCACGTTTCCCGGTTTCAAAATGCGGCCTTCAAAGCTGAGGCGGCTGCCGCTTACAAATTTATTTTTGGCCGAAATGCCGGCCAGCCAAACGTCCCACTTTTTGGCAAACTCCTGCATTACTTCGGGCGAGGGCCTGGCATCGCCGGTAGGGGCATTCCTGAAAAGCATTACAAACTCTTTCATCGCTTAATTAGTTAGTTTTTTGGCCGATGACGATCCTGGGTTTAAATATTGGACAAAATAATGAAATATTGTTTGTGATAAGGCGTTCGGTTTTATTCTAACATTAGTATAATAATAACTATACGCATTTTACCACAGAGATCGCAGAGGTCAGACACAGAGGTCACAAAGCTTTAATAGTTTGTCATTTTTTCTCTGTGTTCTCTGCCCCTACTTAGCGATCTCTGTGGTTAAATTTAATTTTTTGACGAAACATCAGTTGCAGCTTCTTTCCGACTTCCGGACTTTCGGACTATTCTGTAGAAATAATATTACATGCCGTCCTTTGATGTAATGAGCAAAAGCGTTTATATTTGATTGTCCCCGTTTTTGTAGCCAATTAATCCCTACCCATAAATTGTTAATCATGAAAGATCATAATTTTTCCAGGCGCCGTTTTATTGGCGCAGGCATGCTTGCCGCCGCAGGGTTGGCGCTAACTTCAAAAAGTTCGTTTGCAAGCGGGTTATTTAAACCGGTAAAAGTCGACTCAAAAATAAATGGTGTGCAGATCGGCGTGATCACGTACTCCTTCCGCAGCATGCCCAGCGATATCGATCATCTTTTACAATACTGCATCCAATGCAATATCAACGCCATCGAGCTGATGGGTGATTCCGCCGAAGCCTATGCCGGCGCGCCGAAATACGAACGCGGCAGCACAGATTACGCTAAAAAAATAGCGGATTGGCGCGAGAACGCGGCCATGGACTCCTTTGTGGCCATCCGCAAAATGTTTAACGATCAGAATATCAATATTTACGCCTGGAAACCAAACGCGCTCGGCAAAAAAAATTCGGACGCCGAAATCACTTATGCCTTTAACGCTGGTAAGGCACTTGGCTGCAGCCACGTTACGGTTGAGTTGCCGGATGATGCCCAAACCCAGCGCCTTGGCGACCTGGCTGAAAAAAGCGGCATGATGGTTGGTTACCATGCACATACCCAGGCCACACCTACTTTATGGGATACCGCTTTAAATCAGTCCAAACATAACGGCATTAACCTGGATATTGGCCACTACGTTGCCGGCACCAGCAGCAGCCCGATAGATTTTATCCAAAAAAATCACAAACGTATTTTAAGCATGCACCTTAAAGACCGCAAATTTCATAACGGCCCGAATATGCCATGGGGACAGGGTGATACGCCAATAAAAGATGTTTTGGCGTTAATGAAAAAGGAAGGCTATAAGTTCCCGGCGACAATAGAGCAGGAATACGATATCCCCGCCGGCTCGGATGCGGTTAAAGAGGTGATGAAATGCCGTGAGTTTGCGAAGCAAGCGCTATCGTGAGTTTTCAGTTCGCAGTTTTTTGGCAATGTTAATTTCCGCCCGCAGTTCCTGCCCACTGCAAACTGCTAACTGCCCACTGTTCTTCACCTGGCACAAAATCCCCCTTAATATGGCATTGTTGCCATTTGAAGAATTGTTTATATTTGGATCAATCATTTATTGCCATGAAAGAAATTGCATTGGTTATACACGAAGACGCCACCTTATCTACCGTTACCGGGGCGATGGATATGTTTATCCACACTAACAGCCTGTTTCAGCAAACCGGGAAATCACAGCCTTTTAAATTGATACTGGCCGGCGAAGAGCAAAACAACAACCTGATGCCGGTTAACCCCCTGTTTGTAAGCTACCGGAAAATAGAAGAATTGGAACACCCGGACCTGATCATCGTTCCCGCTTTTTACGGCGATCGCGATAGCATGCTGAAGAAACACAAGGGCCTGATCAACTGGATAAAGACGAAGTTTGAGGCCGGTTCGGAAGTTGCCAGTATGTGCTCTGGGATTTACTTTTTGGCCGAGGCGGGGCTTTTACCGGGCCGGTCGTGCACCGCGCACTGGAGCGATATGGATGACATTGTGCGCAGGTACCCGGATGTGAACTTTCTTTCGGACATGGTGATCACCGACCAGGAAGGAATTTATACCAGCGGCGGCGCGTTCTCATCGCTGAACCTGATCCTTTATATGATCGATAAGTTTTGCGGAAGGGAAGTTGGGGTATGGGCCAGCAAAATGTTCTCGCTGGATATGGATCGGATGAGCCAGTCGCACTTTGCGGTTTTTAAAGGGCAGCGCCAGCATCGGGACAATGATATTTTGAAGGCACAGACTTATATTGAGGAAAATCACCACCTCTCCTTAAATATTGATGATATTGCCGAGAAGAGCAATATGAGCAAGCGCAATTTTATCCGCAGGTTTAAAAAAGCAACGCAAAATACGCCCTTTGAATACCTGCAGCGTGTAAAGATAGAAGCTGCCAAAAAAGCGCTGGAAAAAGGCAATCAAAATATCAATCTGCTTATGTACGATGCGGGGTATAACGATATTAAAACCTTCCGTGAAGTATTTAAAAAGCTCACCGGCCTAACACCGCAGGATTATAAACGGAAATACAGCCGCGCGGATTTGGTGTTGAATTAAAATCTATTGACGTGTTGTAGAGACGAAATGTTTTGCGTCTCCGCCCGTGTTTTAATAAGGCGACGTGCTCACCGCTGTCCATCCACCATCCACAATAATATTTTGCCCCGTGATATGCCCCGATGCCGGCGATACCAAAAACAACACCGCGTTAGCCACATCCTCCACCGTTGCAGGCCGGCCCATTGGCGTAATGCGCGACCAGGTATTTTTATATTCTATGTCCTCCATTGTACGCTCGGTTAAAGTGGCCCCGGGGGCAACAGTGTTTACCGAAATGTGATGTTGGGACAATTCGATCACCAAACTTTTAGCCAGCATCTCGAGCGCCGCTTTGGTCATCCCGTACGCAGCCAAATCCTGATGCGCCTGGTGGCCGGTTACTGACGACATAAGTAATATGCTGCCCCCACTTTTTTGTTTGATCATTTGGTTGGCCGCTTTTTGGGCCAGGAAAAAGCTGCCCTGCAGGTTCAGCCGCATCACGCTTTGTAAAGATTCAACCGGGTAATTCAAAAAATCACCGAATAGCGTGATACCCGCATTGGCAATGGCAATATCCAGGTGGCCGAATTGCTGAACGGCGGTAACAACCATTTGTTGAATGAACCCCAAATCAGCCGCATCCCCTGCCAGCGCGCAGCATTGCCCGCCTGCTGTTACAATTTTTGCTGCCGCGGTTTTTGCCAAAGTTTCATTGACATCATTGAGCAAAACGGCGGCGCCTTCCGCAGCCATTTGCCGGGCGATCTCAAAGCCGATGCCCTGGCCCGCGCCGGTGATAATGGCGGTTTTTCCGGTGAATTTTTTGGTTGTCATAGTTTAGTTTGATGCGCCAGGTTCCAACGAAGGATATGGGGCAACGGGAAACTTTTTTAATGGTGAAAAATCGCCTTTGAAAACATCAAGTTCATATAGATCGTTATCCTGATCTACGTTTAATGAAAACATAACTGGTATACCATCCGTATCTTTATAATGCATGATTGACACATCATTTTTATAAATTCTCTTCTCTACCTTTTTAGGTAAAAATCTTAAGCTACCCATCCCGCCATCATTTATTTCTTCCACTGTAAAATTTGGTAATTCAACAATGAATTTCTTATGCGCCTTGCTATCTTTTAACATGAACGCGATTAAATTTTGTTCATCTTTTTTTAACGATCTCATATTAGCTAGCTACTTGGCGGTTGATATCAATGCGAATCCCTCAGCACCCCTGCGCCCGATCCTCCCTTTAAAAAATCCATGTCCGCGCCCAGGTGTGCCTGTTCCACATGGTTTTGGTAAAGCCAAACGTATCCACGGTCGCTTAAGCTTTTAAATGCGGGTAATTCGCTTTTGCGTTTGGCGATTTCATCATCAGTTAAATCAACCTGCAAAGTTCCCGCAGAAACATCCAGGTGGATCATGTCGCCATTTTTCACTACCGCCAGTGTGCCGCCAATCGCCGCTTCCGGAGAAACGTGCAGCACCACCGTTCCAAAACCGGTGCCGCTCATCCGGCCGTCCGAAATGCGCACCATGTCGGTAACACCTTTTTCCAGTAGTTTTTTTGGGATAGACATATTGCCAACTTCCGGCATACCGGGATATCCCTTCGGCCCAACGTTTTTTAATACCAGCACGCTGGTTTCATCAATGTCCAGGTCAGGATCATCGATTTTGGATTTATAATCCTCGATATTTTCAAATACAACCGCCCTGCCGATATGTTTCATTAACGCGGGGGTTGCGGCCGAAGGTTTCAGCACCGCGCCATTTTCGCACAGGTTTCCTTTTACTACCACAATACCGGCGAGTTTATTGAGTGGCTCCTCTACTGTGGCGATCATTTCCCGGTTAAAGCATTCTGCGGCCCTGTAATTTTCGGCTATCGGCTTTCCACTTACGGTAATGGTTTGGCTGTGCAAGCTTTCATGCAATTCCTTCATCAGGGCGGGCAAGCCGCCGGCATAATAAAAGTCTTCCATAAAATATTTGCCCGAGGGCTGCAGGTTGGCCAGCAAAGGGATATTCTTTACATTATGAAAATCATCCATATTCAAATCCACGCCTATCCTCGCTGCAATGGCCAGCAGGTGGATCACAAAATTGGTTGACCCACCAATGGCCGCGTTTACGGTAATGGCATTTTCAAAAGCCTTTCTTTTCAAAATATCCGAGAGTTTCAAATCTTCCCGAACCATATCTACAATCCGGCTGCCGGAGAGATGCGCCAAAACTTTTCTGCGCGAATCGGCGGCTGGAATAGCGGCATTTTCAGCAAGGCTTAGCCCGAGTGATTCCACCATGCAGGCCATGGTCGAGGCGGTGCCCATTACCGCACAGTGGCCCCGGCTGCGCGTCATGCACGATTCGGCAATAAGCAATTCTTCATCTGTTATTTTACCGGCACGATAAGCTTCCGAGAATCGCCAAACGTCCGAGGTGCTGATATCCTGCCCGCGGTATTTGCCGGTAAGCATAGGGCCGCCGGAAACAACAATGGTGGGTATATCGACACTGCAGGCACCCATTACCAGCGCAGGCGTTGTTTTATCGCAGCCGCAAAGCAACACCACACCATCCAGGGGGTTGGCCCGTATGGATTCTTCTACGTCCATGCTCACCAAGTTGCGGTACAGCATGGCCGTAGGCTTGATCAAAGTCTCACCCAGTGACATCACCGGGAACTCCACGGGGAAGCCGCCTGCTTCGTAAATGCCATGCTTAACGGATTCAGCCAGCTCGCGGAAATGGGCATTACAAGGCGTTAGCTCCGACCATGTATTACAAATACCGATCACCGGCTTCCCCTGGAACTCATGCGCCGGTATGCCCTGGTTTTTCATCCAGGCCCGGTAAATAAACCCATCCTTGCCCTTACGGGCAAACCATTGCCGGCTGCGCAGTTCCCTATTCTCCATTTTATGCTAATATCAGGTCAATATTATTGATTTATCTTCAGATTTCGGAATTCGGATTTTCGATTTCGGATTTGTTGCATTTCGGAGTTAGTAAATGCGAATTTGTTTAATTCGGAGTGCGGATGTTGAATGCGGAGTGAAAAAGTGACTTGTTCCCCATTAAACAATTCCGCAATCGACATTCCGACTTCCGCATTCCTCTTTAACTTCCGAAATCGAACATCCGAAATCCGAAATTAGTTAATGACCAATGACCTTAAAACGGCCTGAACCAGGGCCTGCCCACGAGTGGTGAAAATGCCCAGGGGATGGAAGTAAGGATAAGGAACAGCGCAATACTAAACCAGATAGCCATTGTTTTATACTTCGCCTTATCGGTGCGCTGTTTGCCTGTTTTTGCCGAACCTATGAATATGACAACCATTGCAGCGAGCATAATGGTTACATGCTCCATACCAAAAAACCTGATCTCACGCTGGTGGACCGCATCCTTAAAGTGCGCAAAAAGATAAGCAACAATAGGGCTGATAAAATACAGCCACACACCAATTACCAATTGAATATTGGCGAACGTTTCGGTGATGACCCTTAGAAAGTTAGCAAACTTTGAAAAGGGCCTGTTTGTGAGCCAGCCCCTGCAGGCGATAAAGACAGAGAAAACAAGGCTTGTGAAAACAAACCACCTGATAAGCGAATGTAAAGCCAGTAAAGTTGCGTACATAATGAACCGGCGCTGAAAAGGTTTAAACGGATGGAAATTCGATTTAAGCCCGGGCGAATTAACATAAAAAAATCGAATTATGGCTTGCTGATCGCCCCGATTTGGATTCGCGCCGGGGAGTAAAAACATCAGCCGACATTCGGACTATTCCGCATTTTTCCTTTTCCATATTAACCTGTCCAACCCGTATCTGCCGCTTCCCCAATAAATAAACAGCAGCGCGTATAGTGCAAAAGAGAGCGTAATGGTGCCGTAAACATCCCATCCGATGCCGGTATTGGCAATTAAAGTTGCTGTTAGCATGGTGATGAAAACAAACAAGCCGCTAATCCTTGTAAATAACCCAAGCATAACAAACAAGCCGCCAAAAAACTCCGACCCTTTTGCCAGGCTGCCAAAAAATATCGGGAAAGGGAAATGAAGCTGCCCTCCAAACCAGTCTTGAATAACCTTTTGTTCTGCTGCTGAGGAAACGATCTTGAAAAACACAAATCCGTTTTTCATCATTACGTACCCAAACCATATACGGAGGATGAGCAGGATTAAATCCCAAAGTGCAGGGTATTTATTGGAAAGGTTTGTAATTGGCTTCATGGCTTAAAGATAAAATTAATTATATTTTGTCCTATCTTTCAGGATTCGAAAATTCATTCGTCATTTGAATAAATTATGAAGAAATTACCCTGCCTGATAGTCGTTTGTCTGTTTTGTTTATGTATTCACTTACATGTCCAGGCGCAGCAAAAGCAATCCCGATTTCATGTCGTAGCGTTATACGAAAATGGCGGACACCACATAGAATATAGCAAAGTTGCCCGCCCCTGGCTGGAGAAACTGGCGGTCGACAGTGATTTTTCGATCGACTTTATTCAAAACACCGACCTGGTCGACTCCGCCTTCCTAAGCAAATACCAATTGTTTATCCAGTTGGATTATCCGCCTTACGCATGGAAAGACAAAGCTGTTAAAGCATTTGAAGATTATATCGAAAAAGGCCGCGGCGGCTGGATAGGTTTTCACCATGCTACCCTGCTTGGCGAATTTGACGGTTACCCAATGTGGAACTGGTTTTCGAAGTTTATGGGCGACATCGTTTACAAAAACTACATCGCCACGTTTGCAAAAGCAAAAGTAAACGTTGAAGACCCGACCCATCCGGTTATGAAAGGCATACCAGCATCATTTATGGTTGAAAAGGAAGAATGGTACACCTATAACAAAAGCCCGAGGCCGAACGTGCATGTGCTGGCCAGCGTGGATGAATCAAGCTATACGCCTAACTCTGATATAAAAATGGGTGACCACCCGGTGGTATGGACCAACCCTAACGTCGCCGCGAGAAACGTTTATATATTTATGGGCCACTCGCCGGTTTTGTTTAACAGCGAGGTGTATAAGAAGTTGTTCACCAACGCCATTTTCTGGGCGTCCGGAAGGTAGAGACGCGATGCATCGCGTCTGCGTAATGCCTGGGTCAAAGACGGATGTATCGCGGCCAGACAAACCGATGCAGGCATAATTCAATATGTGCGTTTACCTGTCAGTGGGAGACGCGAAGCATCGCGTCTCTACGTCATTTCAGCCCATATTCCGCCACTTTCGCCAGCCAGCTTAAATCGATGGAGTTTTGCTTTACCCATACCTGTACAAAGCCCGAGCCGGGTGCTTTGCTGAACTTTTTCACCCATGCTGACGCGAGGCCATTTTCGTCCCTGCCAAGCACTACGTCCACCTGGTTGGGCGGTACGCTTAGCGGTGCGGCCCATGAGCCGCTCAAACCCCATTTGATACCTTCGGCAGTTGCGAAGGCTGGCTGGTTGCCGCGGTAGGAACGTACATCATCGGGGCCATACTTAATGGATAATACACTGTCGGTATAAGTATAATTGCGCAAGCCTACTGATTTATCTTTGGGGTCAACCTGTAATAGCGTGGGGTTCATCCAGGCGACCACAACCTTGCCGCCCCTATTTAAATAGTCGCGGACAAGGGATTTGGCGCCGCCTTCGCCAACTTCAGCCGGGAAGACATCCGTTGCAAATACCACCACGCTGTTTTCGGCATTTTGCTTCTTCGCAAACAAACCGGTAAGCTTTGTTTTATCCAATAAAGTATAACCGTTTTCTACCAGGTAATCTTTTATTCTTACATCATAACCGTATTGCGAATAAGATGGGCCGTCATTCCAATAAACATATCTTTTGGCCGTCAATGTTGTTGGATAGGAGTAGCCATTGGGTTTTAGTGCGTACATGAAGCCGTCATCCGTGCCGATATAGAGCATTTTGCCCGAAATAACCGGTGATGAAAAAATCGCTTCCCCCGCCTGGAAACTGTCGAGCCGCCGGCCCGTTTTAAGGTCGAGGCAGTACAGTAACCCGCGCCCGCTGCCGATATAAACCCGGTTGCCATCGATACAAGGCGATGACCAAACGATAAATGATGTGCCGGTTTTCCAAATCTGCTTACCGGTGTTAAGATCGATCGCCTGTACAAAATGACCATCGGATGTCCCAACAACCACGATACCGTCTTTTATAGCTACGGATGAAATAACCCATGAAATTTGATGGTCCATTCGCCAAACCTGTTTGCCGGTGTTTTTGTCAACAGCGTATAAAAATCCGTCCCTTCCGCCGACGATCACGTTATTGCCAAAAACCACCGGCGACGCGATGATCGCCCGCCTGTCATATCCAAATTTCACATTATTCAGGCTATGGCCAACGATCAGGAATCGCCATAGTTGTTTGCCTGTCGCCGCGTTCAACGCAAATAAATTCCCTTCGGTGTCGCCAACATACACTACATTTCCAGATACCGCCGGAGAGCTGCGCACAATTCCTTCTGTTTTAAACTTCCATTTAACTTTCCCGGTTATTTCCTCGAATGCGAAAACGCAGCCGTCTTTACTGCCAATAAAGATCTGCCCGTTAACAATTGCAGGCGACGAATAATAATAGTCAAACACCCACGCGTAGTTGATACTTTGCCCAAGACTGATCTTCCAGTGCATCTTGCCGGTTTTGGCATTGAGCGACCATAGTGTTTGTTTATTGTCGCTAAAAAATACATTCCCCTTATCCAAAGCGGCAGATGAGTGAATAGCATAGCCGGCATCCATGCTCCAGTTTACCCTGCCAGTAAATTTATTTAATGAATAAAATATGCCCCTGCTGCTGCCGAAGAAAATGGCATCGCCCGAACTCGCCACAGTTGACCTTATCGGTGCAGATGCATCAAATTTCCAGGCCACCTGGTTAAAAGGAGTGCTTGTTTTTGAGTCGGTAACGTAATTATGGTCCGGCGCGCCGCGGAATGCGGTTGTTTGTGCCGATCCTGCTGTTGGCGCAAAAAGGGCCGCAATCAGGCAGCCGTACAGCGCAAAACAATGTTTTTTTGAAATTTTTTTCATGGAAGCCGGAGTTTATAACGGGCCCTATCAAAAATTGCAAAATGCCTGTTCACCAACCGTTCAATTCCGGTTCAATCCTGTTCAAATAGCGGAGACTTGGCTTTTAATCGGCGACGCTCTTCTTTTCTATTGTTTTGTGTATTTCCGGCGTTTGTACCAGGGCCGCTGAGCCATACCATGGATGCAACTCCATAATAAGGGTGCCGGCCTTAACTGCCGGATCAGTATCGGCGATCGTTTTTGCCTCCGCTACTGTCGCTACATTTAAAATAAATATCCCTTCTATGGGCTGGTCATCCATAAAAGGCCCGGCCACAACTAGTTTACCTTCATCTGCAAGTTTCATAATATTCTTTAAATGAGCATTTTGAAGGTTAGCCCGTTCAATTGAGTCCTTTATTTTAGTTGGACCTGCTTTTAAAAACACCATCACATACTGCTTCATCCCGTATTTATCGGCGCCAAGCTTTTGTGCCAGTTGGGCATCATATGGAGGTTTGGCAGATTGGGTCAGGCAGCTAAACCCAGCCAACAACAGTGCGATGAAAAGAACATTACGTAACATGTCTTAGTTTTTTGAATTAAATATACAATTTGTTTCGAATGTAATAACCGGGTGTGGCAATGGCACTAATACAACCTATCCTTCTTATGGTGCGGCTTTTTCCATAAGATCAACTGCCAAACCAACTCTGCAGTAGCCAGAACCACTACCGCGAAAATTGCCGCCCAAAAGGATTGATCGGGCGACATGCAGGCGCCCGCCAAAGCCACAAAATACACGGTAAAAGGCAATAACATCATCAGGCAAAGGCCGGTTATACCTAGCGGTATTTTAAAAGGCCGGTGTGCATCCGGTGCAATCCTGCGTAGTTTGATGAGCGTGATATATTCAAGCGACAACCCGGCGCCATATACAGTTACATCGATAATAAACAGGTCCAGCAAAGGCCATATCGCCATAAAACTAACCACTAATGAGCAAAGGATAATAGAAACATAAGGGCTGCCAAATTTGGAGTGTACGCGGTTGAGCCTTTGCGGCAGCAAGTCGTCATCTGCCATTACTTTTGGCACGCGCGAAACTGAGAGCAGTACCGCTGCATAAATGCCGAAACTACTGGCCATCCCCGCAATCGCAATTAATGCGCCCAGCCAATGGCCGCCAATAGCAACACCCACCGCCGGGAAAAAATGTTCTTTCAGCGCCTTCGGATCAATACCGCTTTGCTGCGAGACCAATATAATGAGGAAGTACAAAATGATGACGAGCGCAAAAGCGATGAACGTGCCGTACAGGTATGATTTTACCGGTTTTTCAACTTCTTCGGCATAAGTAGTTACATTATCCCAGCCCAAACAATTCCACATAACGGTATACAAAGCCATACCTATCGACCAAAAAGGAACGTGGTGGAGAGATTGCGAAGGGATGGTAGTTACGGTGTGATGATAAAACGCCAGGCTAAATAAAATTATAAAAGGAATAAACACCACAGCGCCCAAAAAAAGCGCCGTGCGGCCGACCGGTACAATTCCCAGGATATTTAAAAGTGCCGAAATCCAGATAAAAACAAGGCTCAGCTCGAAACGATAATCTGCCAGCCAGGGAAAAAAGAAGGATGCGTAAATAACAAACAAGGCCGGGTAGATGGCCAGGTCGATAAAGGTATACAGCCAGGTCCACCAACCCTCGTAAAATCCCCAGCGGTTGCCCAGGGTATTTTTTACCCATTTATAGTAGCCGCCGGTTACGGGCATCATGCTGTTTAATTCCAGAACAGTAAAAATGGCCGGCACATCCCAAAGCAAAGGTGTAATAAGCAGGATGAGCAGCGCGGCATGCTGACCGGCGTAGGCGATCAAAGGTTCCAGCCCGTATGGCCCGCCCGAAACCGTAAAGAAAATAACAGCCACCAACTGAACCGGCCTTATTTTTTTTAATGTTGCGGTGGTGGGCATAGGGCATAAAAATATCGTTTATTGCCGGAATTGCAATTTTCCGCAGGTTCATATTTTCTTCTTACTTTTGATCCGAACCAATTGGAGCTAAATGAGCAAGCCTTTTAACCGTCCCATTCGTGTTTTAGTTGCCAAGGTGGGCCTGGACGGGCACGACCGCGGGGCGCGCATTATTGCTACGTCGTTGCGCGACGCCGGGATGGAAGTGATATATACCGGCTTGCGACAAACACCCGAAATGGTGGTGAATACTGCTTTACAGGAAGACGTGGACGCGATAGGCGTTTCCATACTTTCAGGGGCCCATATGACGGTTTTCCCGAAGATCGTTAACCTGGTAAAAGAAAAAGGGATGGATGACGTACTGATCACCGGCGGGGGCATCATCCCGCAGGAAGATATGGAGGCGCTAAAAAAAATGGGCGTTGGTGAGCTTTTTCCGCCGGGGACCAGCACCAAAGATATTGTTAGTTATATAACTGCCTGGGTGCATGAGCACCGGAATTTTTAAAAAATAATGACATGGCATTTCAAAACCTGCTAACGGAACAAAAGGGCCGTATCCAATACATCATTATTAACCGCGAGAGCAAAATGAATGCCCTTAATGCAGTCACATTAACCGAACTGCATGCGGCTTTGGCCGATGCCTTTAATAACCCGGGAATTGGCGGCATTATCATCACCGGCGCCGGACAAAAAGCTTTTGTAGCAGGCGCCGATATTTCCGAATTTTCGGGCGTTGATGCCAGCGCGGGCGGCGAACTGGCGCGGCGCGGGCAAACCCTGATTTTCGACCCGATAGAAAACAGCAGCAAACCAGTCATCGCCGCCATAAACGGTTTTGCATTGGGTGGCGGCCTGGAGCTGGCCATGGCCTGCCAAATCCGCATCGCATCTGACAATGCTAAAATGGGCCTCCCCGAAGTGACTTTGGGGCTCATTCCCGGTTATGGAGGTACCCAACGGCTGGCAAAACTTGTTGGAAAAGGCCGCGCGCTCGAGATGATCATGACGGCCGATATGATAACCGCAGCCGATGCTTACCGTATTGGGCTGGTGAATCACGTGGTTAGCCAGGATGAGTTGCTGGCAAAAGCGGAAGACATACTAAATAAAATATTAACCAGGGCTCCGCTGGCCATTGCATCAGCCATTGCCGCGGTGAACGCAGGTGAAAAAAAAGGCGTTAATGGTTTTGAAACAGAGATAGAAGAGTTTGGCAAATGCTTTGGCACGAAAGACCTGCAGGAAGGAATCAGGGCATTCCTGGAAAAACGAAAAGCGGAGTTTAAAAGAGAGTAAAACGGTTCTGCCATATTAAAAAGCGAATTCCCAACCATTATTCAACCTCAACTTTATTATATTTTTACCGCTATTTTTACAGTTAAACTCGTTTTGATTTTTAGTTAATTATAACTTTTATCCTGTTAAAAACGTATGACAGGATTAAATTTATAAATTAGCGGATTAAGAGGTTAATCCGGGTGAAAAAGACCACTTAACAATACTACTACTGGTATGAAAAAAATACTCATCATTGATGATGAAGTTAATGTTGCGTTATTACTGTCGAAGTTTTTAGCACGAAATGGCTTTGACGTAACTACCGCGTCGAACGGAAGCATCGGAATGGAATACCTTAAAACAGGCGATTTTGCCCTTGTTTTATGCGATTTCAGGCTGGAAGATACTGACGGCCGCGAAATGCTGAAGGGCATTAAAACGCAATATCCAAAAACGGGCGTTATTATTATCACCGGTTACTCGGATATTAAAATGGCTGTCGAGCTCATTAAGATGGGCGCTTACGACTATATTACCAAGCCGCTTTACCCTGATGAAATTTTAAATACCATCAACAAAGCTATTGAAACCCATTATGCTTTGGTTGAAGCCAAAAACGAACCGGATCAGCAGGAAAAATCGCCGCGCGATATAAAAAGACAAAGCTTTAACGGCGAGTTTGTCGCCGGCACCAGCAGGCCGTCGCGGGAATTGCTGCGCCAGATAGAATTGGTTGCACCAACAAATTACAGTGTCATTATTACCGGCGAAAGCGGTACCGGCAAGGAATCGGTTGCCAAAAGCATCCACCTGAGCAGCCCGCGGTATAACCAGCCCTTTATTGCCATGGACTGCGGTTCCCTCACGAAGGAACTGGCGGCCAGCGAATTTTTTGGCCACGAAAAAGGATCATTCACCGGCGCTTTATATACCAAGATAGGGCACTTTGAAATGGCCAATGGCGGCACCTTGTTTTTGGACGAAGTGGGCAACCTGTCATACGAAATACAAGCAGCTTTATTACGAACCGTACAGGAGCGTAAAGTAAAAAGGATAGGCAGCACCAAGGAGATCAACCTGGATGTGCGCATTATCATTGCTACCAACGAAAACCTGCAGGACAGTATACAAAAAGGACGGTTCAGGGAAGACCTTTACCACCGCTTTAACGAATTCAGCATTTACATTCCACCCCTGCGCGAGCGTGGCGCCGATATTATGTTATTGGCCGATCATTTCCTGAAAATAGCTAACCAGGAACTTGGCCGCAATGTGCAGTCATTTTCGCCTGAGGTGATCGAGTGCTTTATGAACTACCGCTGGCAGGGGAATATCCGCGAAATGAAAAACGTGGTACGCCGCGCAACTTTGCTTACCGAGGGTAACGAGATCACCATGAAGGCGCTGCCGCTGGAGATATCTAATTATAAAATGCCTGTTTACGATTATGCCTATCACCCGGTAGCCGAAATGGCTGAAGCCAGGGAAGGCCGGCACGACCTTAAAAATGCCGCACTTGAAGCCGAATACGAAACCATATTAAAGGTTTTAAGGGAAGTAAATTTTAACAAAACGAAGGCTGCAGAAATATTAAATATCGACCGTAAAACGCTTTACAATAAAATGAAAGCCATCAACGTGAAGTGATATGAAAAAACCCGCAAAAGAAAAGGCAGCCAAATCCGCTGCCGCCGATCACGATCCCCTGCGGGTATTGAAACACGACATTAACAACCAGCTTTCAAACATCCTTCTAGCCCTGGAGCAACTACGCTACGAAATTCCGGACGTTTCGGAAGATTGCCAGTTTTATCTGGATTCCATTTCCATGAGCTCGTATAAGATATCTTCGATTTTGGAGGGTGAGGGGAAAGTGTAACTTTGTCCTACTGCTTTGCAAATTGCAAGCGGTCATCAAACAATGCAAAGCGAGGATATACTCAAAAATGGTTTTGCCATTATTGAAGATGTCTATTCAGATCATGAGGTTTCGTCCATCATAAAAACTATCGACAAAGCAGATCAATCCAATCCCGCCTTCCGAAAAACGACTGACCTATTCGCTATTCGCCGCTTTTTAAAGGAAGCGCCAGGAGTGAAAGAGTTGATCTTTAATAATAAGTTAAAAACGCTAATAAATAATCTATTTGGCGTTGGTTACTTCGCCGTCAAATCTATCTATTTTGACAAACCCGAAAGATCTAACTGGTTCGTTGCCTGGCACCAGGACCTTACGATTGCCGTAAGTAACAAAGCCGACCTTTATGGTTACGGCCCCTGGACGGTAAAGATGGATCAATTTGCCGTTCAGCCGCCGCTTGATATATTGCAGGATAATTTCACTATCCGTATTCACCTTGACGATACCGATGAAGGGAATGGCGCATTAAGGGTAGTTCCCGGTTCTCATCTTAAAAACATCCGCAGGGTTGAAGCTATTGATTGGCACGCCGAACCGGAAACCATCTGCAAGGTAAATGCAGGCGGAATTATGATCATGCGGCCGCTACTGTTTCACGCGTCAAGTCGTACCACAACAAATAAAAAGAGACGGGTTATACATATTGAATTCTCCAAAGCCAATTTACCAACCGGAATTAGCTGGGCTGAAAAGGAAAATTAAACCCTAAAATTATTCTTACAGACTTGGTTGCAGTTTCCACAAAATTTTTAGACACTTACCGGCAGCGACTGATCAGATATTTGCCGAATGGCGCTATCCAGCTCATTTGCAGAGATCGAAAGGTATTCCAGTGTGGTCCTCATTTCTCCGGCGTCTTTAAGGTTTTCAATGATCTGTACCAAACCCAATATTCTTGCCAGCGGACCACGCACTAAATGCGAATGTATCCATGATATTTCTCTGAGTTTTTGATTCTGGATGTTAATTGCTTTTAAATAATTTGATTTTCCTGCTATTTTCCCGGTTGTAAAAAACTGATGATCTGTATTTGTATGTAGTGTATCGGCTTGAAGTGATGTCCGGATTCTTTTCAGGCGGGCAAAATTGCCCTGATAAAGTAATTTACCTTTTGATTTATAAATCTCCATTATACCCTCCATTTTTAATGGTTAGTAAACTCCGGAGAAACTAATGTAACCAGTACAATACTTTTTTACGATAATTCTTTAAGGGATACCGCCCTTTCCAGGTAATAAAGGCTTTGTTTTTAATAAATCGGCGGACTTTATTGTTCTATCTTACTTGTTATTAAACCACATCAACGATGACGGAAGCTCAATAATCACCCCCCTATTCTTTAACAAAAATCAACCTGCTAAGCGCCAGTTTATTACTATCACCGGTACTCCTGAAAACTACCGTTATGGTATTTTTAAAATCCCCTAAGGTAACATCGCATAAATAAAGCTGTGGGGCCGTAACCGATTTTTCCGACTTTAACGATATCCAGTCGCTCAGCGCGGTCTGTCGTTGCCATATGGCTATGTCGGCACTTTGGGAGTCTTTTTTTACTGCTGCGTATAATTTATAGCGGCCGTAAGGAATCTCGGATAGCGAAATGCGCATCCTGGCATCATTGGCTGCGGTAAATACGTAGGCGCTGAATCCGGGTTTTACGCTGATATCGCCCCATATGCTGAAATTCATCAGCTGGGGATAAAGTATCAAAGTATCCGGCGAATACGACTTTGTTAACTGAGCGGATGGTTTTATTATATCAGCAACGGGTGTGTCTGAATAGTAGAGCGCCACAGAGGTGTAGTTGGCCGGAACGGCGTTCCCTTGAGGGCCATGCTCCATGGATTGAAAAATGCTTTTGCTGAAGGAGATTTTGTCGTTCAGGTACAGGCGGTAGCCGCCGGTTCGGCTGAAGGGCAGCGAGTAATCAAGCGCACCATGCAGCGGCAGGCTCATCCGGGTGTCCCACCGGTCCATCAAAGCATACCAGCCGCCGTTAAAGTAATCTTCCGACCCGGTGCCATGTATACGCATAATGCCATCTGTGGCAGTGGAATCATCACCTTCAAAAAAAGTGGTCATGCCCGGATTTAATCCCTGCGCCTGTAATATGCTGCCTACATAATGGCCCCTGCCGCTAACGTTTAAAAATACGTGCGGTTTGCCTTTGGTAACATTCGGGTCGCTATTCCAGCAGGTGTAAAACTTTCCCTCAGTTGGCGGGTCCCGCCTTATATCTGTATAAAAAACTTTAGCCTTGATGGCCCTCGAGCCACTGCCCGCAACAGCGCGGTCAATCAATTCAATTTTAGCGGACCTGTCGAAAGGCATGGGGAAATAACAATAATTTTTACCATTTGCCCACCCTAATAACAGGCTTTGCATGGATGGGCTGCCAAATGCATAGCCGAAAAAGTCGGATAAAGGCGCATACACCGCCGGGTTTTTTTCGCCGTCCCAGGTAATTTTTAAATCGGTTTGTTTAACGTCTGTTGCTTCAATTTCCAAACCAACCAGCCGTCCGCCGCTATGCAAGTCAAGCAACGCAATCACGTGGCCGGGCTTAAGTGTGGCATCTGTTCTTACGATTTCCGTTTTGCCCTGGTAAAAATTTGAGACCGTATGGCCCTGGTAGCCCCACAGCTTTTTGATTTTTTCCAATGTTGCCCTTTCAGCCGTGCCAAGGTCGGGATCAAATGTTTTAACTGTATATTCATCATTGTAGTGGCGGTATTGTATTTGATAGAACTGCATCAGTTTACCCCTGGAAACTATTTTACACCCGTTTTGAAACGGGATGGGCAGGTAGCAAAAATTACCGCCGAGCTGCTGCCCGCACAGCGGCCCTACAAAAGGGTACACCTTGCCCGAGAAAAGGTCGCTGAACCGGATGGAATAGCCTGGCTTGTTTTTCCCGTCGAAATAAAAATCAAGCGTATCATCATTGGGCGTGGCCGTCCATATCCGGTTGATAACGCCTTTTCCCTTCGCTTCAAAAATAACCAATGTACCATCGGGGTTTTTACGCACAAATGAATACTTCCCGCTAAAGCCGTCATCGTTACCTCCTGTGGTATCATATGATGACCGTTGCGCCTCGTAGCTGCCGCTGATATACTTTGGCAATTGCGCAATATCGCACAGCCTTTGCAGCTCGCTGTTCAGGCTGATCAACTTTTGCTGCCCGTGGGCGGTTGGGGCGGTAAATAAAATAGCTGCGCTGAGATACAATTGTATTTTTCTCATAAAAACCGGGTATGGTTTAAAGCTATAAAATATTAGGTACATATTTAAAATTGTATGAATTGCTTATAAGGGTATTCATTGGCAGCGATGTAGCAACTACCGTATGATATGGGAAACACAACCAAAGGCGCTAAAGTAAAACGGATACTTACGTCGCATATAGGTTATTTCGCTTTCGGCTCACACGCGGGAGGTGTGCGACGACGAAAAATGCCGGCGAAAGCGTGCCTTACTATCAGTTTAACGCCTGAAAGCAATCAAAACAAAATCAGCTTTTTATCCTTTATATAAACGAGCAATCATCCAATTCTGCTGATATCTTCGTTGATGGAATCCAGGGACAGTACTCAAACTGATGGAGTCCAAAAAATCCTTAGCGAAAAAAAATGCCGTATCGGCACAGGAGAATATTAAGTTAAATGCCCCTGGCAGCCTGGGACGGTATCGAACGATATTTGAATATTCACTATTAGCCAATAAAATAATCTCACCTGAACTAAAGATCATCCAGGTTAATATGGCTTTGGTCGGGCTGCTCGGATACAATAAAAAAGAGGAAATTATCGGCACCCAGATATTGGATTTTTCCCCGGAAGAAGATCACCAGCATTGGAAATTACTCCAGGAGCAATTGTGGCAAAAAGAAACTCCATTTTTTAGTTTAGAAACGCGGCTTATTAGAAAGGACGGCACTTTGATTTGGTGCCAGGTGACCTCCATTTTGTTTCCGGACGAGTCGGGACAATTAGGTTATACGATTATCGAGGATATATCTGAACAGCACCAGCTAAAACTGCATAAGGAAGAATTTATCAGCGTGGCAAGCCACGAACTAAAAACACCGATAACCAGCCTGAAGGCCAATCTTCAATTAATGGGCCGGATGTTAAAATCGGAAACTCAAGTAACAGAACGATTGATAAAAATGGCGGAAAATGCCGAAAGACATGCTATAAAACTTGGTTTCCTGGTGAGCGACCTGTTAAGCTCGACCAAAATAGAACAAGGGCAATTGTCGTTGAAAAAAACAGATTTTATACTGAAAGGATTGGTTGACGATTGCTGCAGCCACATCCGCCTGGAGGGAAAGTATCATATCAACTACCTGAGCAGCCCATCATTCACGCTTTTTGCAGACCGGGATAAAATTGACCAGGTATTGGTAAACCTGGTTAATAATGCCGTCAAATATGCGGCAGAGTCGTTTGAAATTGTAGTTGATGCCAAACATACAAAGGGCACAACCAGGGTAACGGTTAGCGATAAGGGAAAAGGCATAGCGCCTGAGAATTTAGAGAACCTTTTTGAACGCTACTTTAGGTTGACGAAAGACAATAACCGCACTACCGGTTTAGGGCTTGGTTTATATATTTCGGCAGAGATCATCAGGCTGCATGGCGGCGAAATGGGTGTGGAAAGTGAATTAGGAAAGGGGACCACATTTTGGTTTACTGTTCCTAACCGATAAGCAATAATTTACCCCGACCAGGTGCGAGTACGAGTTGGCATAGGAAGCCGATCATTGGATTCGTCTAAATATTGAGTACCGGGCTTGTTGGTGAAAAATGCCAACAAGAGTGGAAAAAGGGTCACCAAAGCTGCTTTTTTAGACCCTAAAGCATAACCAACCTCTTTTTAGAGCCATAGGCTGCCGCCAGGATGGAGACTAAAATATCCAGTTTCATCGGCTTTGAAATATAGCTATCCATGCCCTGGCTTATGCAAATATCCCTGTCTTTTGAAAGGGCATTCGCGGTCATCGCTACAATAAATGGTTGCTGAATATTGAGATTGCGGATAACTCTTGTGGCTTCCAGCCCATCCATTTCGGGCATTTGAATATCCATCAATATTAAATTATATGATTTTTCAGCCATCTTCAGTAAAACCTCGTTCCCGTTTTGCGCAAGAGCCGCATTATATCCCAATTTAGCCAATATGCGTTCAATTAATTTTTGATTAATAGGATTATCTTCAGCTACCAGGATATCCATTGGATGCAGCGAAGCGAAACCCGGATTGAGAATATTACTTTGTTTTTCTTCAACTTTTATCGTTTCCCCCCGATCTCCAAGTTCGGCAATGATGCTTTTTAATAACTGACTTTGTTTAGCCGGCTTAATCAATATTGCCGAAAACAGGCCCGCGTAATTTTTCCTGTTGGCATCACCTATTGAACTTAAAAGAATTACCGGAACAGGGTTTGGCCTGTTTTTAATTGCAAGGGCTAAACCTGCGCCATCCATTCCGGGCATTTCCATATCTGAAATTACCAGGTTAAAACGATTATTTGACGATAAGATTTCCAATGCCTGTTGTGCGGAAGAACAAGTTACAGTTGCAAGATTCCACTGCTCCAGCTGTGTTTTTAAAATAATAAGGTTTGTTTTATTGTCATCAACTAACAATACCCTTTTACCGTGCAGGCTTGAAATGCCCGGTAATAACCGAGTTATTTCAGGTTGCTTATCGCTTTTTTTGCTCTTTATAGTAAAATTGAAGGTTGAACCTTCGCCAAGACAGCTTTCCACCCATAAATTTCCGCCCATTAATTTAACGAGCCGCTCGCTGATGATCAGCCCCAAGCCGGTGCCGCCATATTTACGGGTGGTAGATGAGTCGACTTGTGAAAATGCTTTGAATAGGCTTGAGAGTTTGTCGTCCGGTATGCCTATCCCGGTATCTTTCACGTTAAAACTGATCTCCAACTCGTTGTCTGAAATTGCGCGTGAAAGGAATACCCTTATAAAAACCTCGCCCTTAACGGTAAATTTTATCGCATTATTAATGAGGTTAATGATCACCTGTCTAAGACGCAGACTGTCGCCTACAATATGGCTGGGAAGGTTAAAATCGATTTCGTAAACTAATTCCAGTCCTTGCTCGGCCACGTTATGGGAGAACATGTCCATTATTTCTTCAATGCTCTGACGCAGATCAAAATCTTCTTCCTCAATATCCATTTTCCCGGATTCTATTTTTGAAAAATCCAGTATATCATTGATCACATTCATCAGGCTGTCCCCACAGTTTATTATTGTTTCTGTGTATTCATGCTGCTCATCGCTCAATTCGGTTTCAGCAAGCAACGAGGCCATACCAATTACGCCGTTCATTGGTGTTCTTATTTCATGGCTCATTGTAGCCAAAAAGATGCTTTTAGCCTGGTTGGCCTTATCCGCCTCCTGGCGCGCCAGGTATTCCTGGTTCTTTTGGTCCTCTAATTCTTCCGATTGCACCTGGAGCTCTTCGTTTACTGCCTGCAATTCTTCAGATTGCGCCTGCAGCTCTTCATTTATTGCCTGCAGCTCGTCCGATTGACGCATCACCTCCTCCGTACGCTCCTTTACTTCCCGCTCCAACCGTTCCTTTTGTTTAATAATATTGTTAACACGGTAACGGTATATGCCGTAAACACAGCCCGCAATAAAAATCATCAAAAGCGACCTAAACCACCAGGTTAGCCAATACGGCGGAACAATGGTAACCTCTAAACTTAAAATAGTGGGAGACCATATTCCCGCGCTATTCTGGCTTTTTACCTTAAAAACATAGTTGCCCGGCGGAATATTGGTATAAACGGCCGTGTTTTTGTCTTCAACATAATTCCAGCTTTTATCAAAGCTTTCCATTATATACGCGTACCTCTTTTTGGATGGCGACAAATAATCTAATGCTGCGTATTCAATCGATATAACCGATTGATCATGCGACAGCGTTACAGACCTGGTTTCGGTGATATCCTGCTTTAGCGGAGATGGGTCATTAGCGTTTTTTGCAACCTGTACCGTTTTATTGAATAGTTGTAAATTAGTTAACACCAAAGGAGGGCTATAAGGCGCCTGGTAGGTTTGATCAGGAAAAAATGAGTTGAATCCATTTACCCCGCCAATGTATAAAGCGCCGGTACGGCTTTTAATTGCAGCGTGTTGCTTAAACTCATCGGCCTGCAAGCCATCTTCAGTGGTAAAGTTTTTAAATTTATTTGTTTTGGGATCGTACATTGATAACCCATTGTTGGTAGTTATCCAAAAGTGCCCGTTATTATCTTCCAAAATTGCTTCTGTATAGTCATGGGGCAATCCATCCTTAGTTTTAAAAACGGTAAAATGCCGGGTAACCGGATCAAATAAATTAAGGCCGGCCAGCGTACAAATCCAAATTTTGCCCTCATGATCCTCATAAAGATCAAGAATGGTATTATCGCTTAAACTGTTGCGCTTATCGTTGTGTTTAAAACGGGTAAAAGAATTAGTCCCCGGGTTGTAAAGATCTAATCCTGCATCATCGGTACCAATCCATAAGTTCCCTTTACTATCGCTTAGCAGTTTATTGATGCGGTCACCGCTCAGGCTTTTTGAATCACCGGGATTATAGCGGTGATGGATAAATGTATTGGTGGCAGGCTGGTACTGATCAAGCCCGTTGCCAAATGTTCCGAGCCATATCTTTTTATCAGGGGTTTGGGCAATGGCGTATACATTATCGCCGCCCAGGCTGGCGGCATTGGATGGATCATGTTTAAAAGACCTGAAAGTCCGGGTTTTCGGGTTCATTATGCTGATACCGTTGCCCCATGTCCCTATCCACAAATTCTTCTGGTCATCTTCTTTTATCTCAAGCACATTATCACCGGTAATGCTATGCTTGTTAGCGTCCTGGTGTTTATAGGTAGTAAAGTTCCCCGACTTTAAATCAAGCAAATCCAGGCCGCCGCCGTCAGTACCTATCCATATATTATTTTTATCGTCTTCAAAAAAACTTAGCACAGCATCATTTGAAAGGCTGTTGGGCAGCGAACTATGCTTGTAGTGCGTAAACTCGCTTTTGCTTTTTTTGTACAAATTAATGCCGCCGCCAAAAACACCGATCCACATATTACCGGCCCTATCCTTTAATATCACATCAACCGAACTGCCATTCAGACTGCTGTTATCCACATCGTCGTGTAAATAACTAAAAAACTGATTCCGTGAGGGATCATAAATACTTAAGCCCCCGTTTTCCGTTCCTATCCATAAATTATGGCGATCATCCTCAGCAATGCCTTGAATACTATTGTGCACCAGCGAATTACCATTGTGCGGGTCATGTACAAAATGGGTGAATGTACCCGTGCTTTTATTGTAAAGGTTTAGTCCTGCTTCCTGTGTACCTATCCACAACTGGTTTTTGCTGTCTTCAAAAATGGCAGTTATCGTATTACCCGAAACGGATCCCTTAACGTTTTCAATGTGCTTAAAATTAATGAAGCCGTTGTTACTGGGGTTGTACAAACTGAGGCCGCTATTAACAGTCCCTACCCATAAATTATTTTGGCTGTCGCAACAAAGGGTACCTACCTGGTTATCGCTAATGCTTTTCGCATCATTTTTATCATTTACATAATGGAGGCAATTGCCCGTTTTCGGATCAAACAGGTCTAAGCCGTTTTGTTGGGTGCCGGCCCATATTTTCCCCGTCCTTTCGATCGCAATCTTGCTTACAAAATTACTCGAAATGCTTTTGCTGTTTTTTTCATTGTGAACATAATGGTAGAAACGATCCGTTTTCCTGTCGTATTTATTTAAACCGCCGCCTACTGTGGCTATCCATATATTTCCGTCATGATCTTCTTTAATATCCTGTATGTAATTATTGCCAATACTGGTCGTATCCTTAACATCATTCCTGAATATTTTAAATTTGTAACCGTCATACCTGTTTAGCCCGTCGTTAGTAGCTATCCAGATAAATCCCCGCCTATCCTGTAGTATGCAGTTAGGTTCGAGCTGAGAAAGACCGTCAGCCGTTCCGAGATGGTCAAAATGCAATTGCCGGTTTTGGGCAAATAACGAGAAGGATATCGCCAGAAAAAAAACAGAAAAAAAATATTTCAGGCATTTCATTAGCACCTATCCTCCGGTTTGTTTGATTCGATTATTATCAAATATAAAATTCTTGTTATCAGCTTTTAATGGTTATTAATCACTATTGTTTATTGGCTGGCTTATACGTAAGCGTCCCTTTTTTGTTATATGATGGTAAGGAGTTAAAAGGTCGGGATGAATATCTTTTAACTTCTGCGCATAGTCGCCTTCAAAAATTAATCGTGACTTTAAGTAATTACCCGTGCCTCAAATGACATATAGTTGCTAAATAAGGGTATTTTTGTGTTCAGGATTCGGTATGTGAATGATTTTGAGATGGACGAAACAAGTGAAACTAACGGTCTTCCAAAAAGCGCTGCGGAACCAGGTCATGAAGGTCCGTTCCAAACTTTAGATGTAGCGCACATCGCCCTTGAATCTGCCAATATTGGTATCTGGATCATAGATTTGGCAACGAGGGCTTTTCTGCCTTCACCCCGCACCAAAGAATTATTTGGCTACCCGCCTGATAACGAAATGTCATTCGACGCGGCAATGTCCAAAATACCCGGAAAATATAAACAAAAAGTCGCCGCCGCTATCGAAAATGCTTTTACAAAAAGGGGCAACTTTTCTATTGAATTTCCGATAACTGTTTTTGGTAATAACAAGTACAAGTGGCTGAGTATACTGGGTGGCTGCAGTACAGATGAAAGCACCTCTTATTTTTCGGGGGTCGTCCTGGATATTACCGAGCAAAAGAACAATGAGTTAAGAAAGAGTAAGTTTATCGGCATGGTTAGTCATGAATTAAAAACGCCCCTGACTGCACTGAAGGCTTATATTCAAATGCTGAACACCTGGGCTATAAAACAGAAAGACCATTTTACTATTGGCGCGTTGTCAAAAGTAGAAAAGCAGGTTAAAAAAATGCTGAATATGATTAACGGTTTACTCAATTTGTCGGGCGCAGAATCGGGGAAGATCCATCTTAACAAGCAGGATTTTTTACTAAACGAACTGATCAGCGAGGTAATAGAGGAAACACAGTTCATAACGTCATCGGATAACATTATTATGATACCCGGGGAAACGGTCAAAGTGCATGCCGATCGGGAAAAAATCGAGCAGGTTATCATTAACCTTTTAAGTAACGCGGCTAAATACTCCGACAAAAATTCTCCAATCGAAATATCGTGTTCACTGATTGAAAATTGGGTACAGGTAACTATTAAAGACACGGGAATGGGGATTGAACCCGAAAATATTGAAAAGCTTTTTGACCCACACTACCGCGTTGAACGTAAAGAAACAGAAAATATCCCCGGATTTGGAATTGGGCTTTATTTGTGCGCGGAAATAATCAAACGCCATAAAGGAAAAATATGGGTGGAAAGCGAAACAGGGAAAGGAAGTAAATTTATGTTTACCCTTCCGGTAAGCTAACCGGTACACCTGACTCTGCTGATATCCTGGTTGATGGAATCCGGGATCCGTCGCCGCCGCTGAAGTTATAGCCAACGAAGGCAGTGGCAGTTTGATTTACTGCGCAATAAATTCATTACAGGACTGATCACCAAAAGTGTCAACTTTTTTCAGGGATAGACAGTTCATTTTGGCGTTCATAAGCGTTCAAAAATGAACGCTTTTTGCCATTTTAACATTAAAGTGATACTTCACACTTTAAGCATAGATGGTTGATGATTATCGAATTAAACCCCTAACTATGAAGCACAAAAAATGTTCAAGTGTTCAAAATTGAACACCGTGTTAAATTAGGGTCATTTAGCACAATTTCTCCCCCCTTCCCCGCTTAAATAATTACCTTTATCGATAAAACTTTTTAAGCTTTCTGCGTTTATTAGGTAGTCATTTGAGCCTTAATGTCAATTTTTAATTACAAGCAGCGCAATAATATCGTTCTCGGCGGGATAGTTGTCCTGGGCTGCTTTTTATTGTATGCATTAAGCTTCCTGTTCAGTTCTATTCTTGGCGCTATTGTGCTGTTTACGGTGTTCAGGCAGCCGTACATCTATCTTACCGAAAAACGGAATTGGAGCAGGGCGCTGGTGGCCGTTATGGTTATCCTCATCTCGCTCATCGTAATTATCATCCCGCTCATGTCATTGTGTATCATGACAGTGAGCAAGATCACCAAAATTAACCGGCAATCTTTCGACCTGCAGCAGTGGATAGACAAAATTGACGATTATGCCGGCTACCACTTCGGCCAGCCGCATTTTGCCGAGAATACCATGCAAAAACTTGGCGCGCTGGCTACCGAGATATTTCCTTCCATTTTAACCAGCGCGGCAAGTATATTGATCACCCTGCTGGTGATGTATTTTTTACTGTATTTTATGCTGGTGCAAATGCGCGAGTTTGAGGCCTCGCTGTTAAAATATGCCCCCTTCCGCGAGCAGCATGCGCTCAAATTTGCGGCGGCGCTGCGCAACGCTACTTATTCAAATGTTTTTGGCCAGGCGCTTATTGCCCTGGTGCAGGGTTTTTTGCTGGCAAATGGTTTTCTTATCTTCGGTTTGCCCGACCCCGTTTTCTGGGGAGTAATTGGCGCTTTTATCTCGTTTTTGCCTGTTGTTGGGGCGCCAACGCTTTGCATCCCGGCAGGTATTATACTTTTTATCCAGGGGCATCCGTTAAAAGGCGTACTGATTTTGGTTTACGGGCTGCTGTTTATTGGCAACGTAGATAATTTTTTACGGGCGATGATCAACAAACGGGTGGCTAACACCCATCCCCTGATCACCATAATAGGCGTGTTAATCGGCATACCTATATTTGGTATAACAGGCTTGGTTTTCGGGCCGCTGTTATTGTCGTACTTTTTGCTGTTGCTTGAAATTTACGAAACCAACCGGATGGCAGCCGACAGGCTCGAACGTATTCGTTCGGGCCCGGATGGTTAAAAATTATTATCTTTGTTTGTGTTGGATAATTACCGGCTAATAAAAGTCACAATCGTGCAGCCGGGTAACATTTAGGAAGATATTTAATCAAAATAAAAACAAATCGTCAAATATTAAATTTATACGTCTATGAAGGATAACACAAAGGTGGTTGTTGCTTTGCTGGTAGGGCTTGCAGCAGGTGCGGCGCTGGGCATTTTGTTTGCGCCTGACAAAGGGAATGAAACCCGCGATAAATTAGCCGAATCGTTAAAGAACCTTGGCGAATCGATCAAGGAAACGGCTTCGAAAGAAATAGACAACCTGATGGCCTATAAGGACAAAGTGGTTGATAACATCAAAACTAAGATGAACGGCGTTGAGCAGGAATACCAGGATGACCTGGAACATGCCTAAATTAAGTCATTAGTCACTGGTCATTAGTCATTGGTACTGTCGTTTCAACGAAATACTATTGACCAATGACCAATGACAAGTGACCAATGACAAAAAATATGGAAGATAAAAAAGATACTACGCCTCCGCCTATTATTGATCAACTGAAAGAATACGCTGAAACCCGTATTAAACTGGCCAAATACCAGGCAATTGAGGGTGGTTCGGCTATTGCTGCGGGGCTTATAGCAGATGTTGTTATCGTGGTGAGCATGGTGTTGGCTTTTTTGTTTGCTACCATAACACTAGCCTACTATTTAGGCAGTGTACTTAATGCCACCTGGGCGGGGTTTGGGTGCGTTGCGATCTTATACCTCATTATCGCGCTGTGCATAAAATACAACCGGCGAAGTATAGAAAAACCCATTGTTAACTCCATTATACAAAAAATATTCAAACACTAAAAATGGACGTTCCAATCAGAAATATTGATACCCTGCGCGCCGAAATAGTCCGGTTAAAAGATGAGGAGCGGCAGCAAAGCGCAGCGATCAGTAATCGTTTCAACAGCTTGTCGTCGTTGCTGCAAACTATTGGTTCGTTGTTTCCTAAGGCAGATCCGTCAACCGGTTCGAAAGGTTTTTTTGAACAGGATTTTGTTTCACTGCTATCGCGAATCGTTTTGCCATTCACCTTAAACAAAACAATATTCCGCAATTCCAACTTCCTGGTAAAGGCGCTGGTAGGTCTTGTATCACAAAAAGCTTCCAAATTTATTAACGAGGAAACCGTAACCACTTTGTGGGATAAGGTGAAAGGCATCTTTAACAAAAAAGAAGAAGAAACACCCGAACACAGGGGTATCCCTGCATTGAGTGAAACCTATTAGTCATTAGATATTTGTCATTAGTCATTGGTAACCGTTCATTTTTAGAATCGAGTTAAAAATTAACCCCTTAAAATTGGTATTAAAACCTTTCGCCTTTTCCCTTTCACCTTTCACCTATTTCACTGTATATTCGGAAAACTTTTTAAGCCATGAGCATTTACGAAATTTTTAGGGATATACATGCCTGGTTCAGGTATGTGTTGTTTTTGCTGGTATTACTGGCCATTATTCAATCGTTGACCGGTTGGCTGGGTAACCGCCCATATACCGAAGGTAACCGCAAGATCAATTTGTTTGCCATGATCTCCGCAGATCTTCAGTTGGTATTTGGTATTGTACTGTACTTTTTAAGCCCGCTGGTTCAGTTTAACAGCGGTACCATGAAAAACGACACCACCCGATATTTTACCGTTGAACATTGGGTGATGATGCTCATCGCTATTGCCCTGATCCACGTTGGTCACAGCAAATCCAAAAAAGCAATATTGCCTGAAATCAAGCACAAAAGCATAGCAATCTTCTACATTCTGGCCATTTTGATCATAATTGGGGCCATAATCGCCGGAAAACTGCCGATTATTGGCAATGTTTGATAAAAAAGTTCATAAAAAATTTGCTAATTCATTTTTCTTTATAAATTTGTCACCGCAATGATCAAAATCAATCAAAATAATAGCTGGTGGCTCCAATTTAATTTGGCAGCCGGATAGTTTTTGATCTGAAAAGTTAATCAATTGTAAACCTATAATAAAACCCGGCGGCCCTCATCCGCTGGGTTTTTTGCTTTTATACATTTTAACAAAAACATGAAAAAATATAAACTGATAACATCACATAAAAAACTGCTTGCCGATACCACCACACCGGTTAGCATCTACCTGCGCTTACGTGATGTTTTCCCCAATTCGCTGCTGCTGGAAAGCTCGGATTACCATAGCCGCGAGAACAGTATGAGTTACGTTTGTTGCGAACCGATCAGCGGGATTGTGCTGGATAATGATACTTTAAAAATAAACTATCCGGATGGAACTGAGCAGCATTTCGCGCCCGGCAAGTTTGACCTGATTGAGCAGATCAACGCATTTATCGACAGTTTCGATACCGATGCCCAGCCCGGCAAAATGATCTCGAACGGGATCTTCGGTTATTTTACCCATGAGGCGGTTGAACATTTTGAAACCATCAAGCTAAAGGAAAGCGCTGACACAAGCCGCAAAATACCGGTGATGCAATACCATATTTACCGCTATATTATCGCCATAGATCACTTTAAAAACGAGCTGTATATTTTTCATAACCAGCCCGAGGAGGAAACCGATTATAATGGGCTGGAAAGGCTCGCCGACCTGATCCGTAACAAAAACTTCCCTGAGTATAAGTTTGAAAGTCACAGCGAAGAACAATCCAACCTCACCGGCGAAGAATTTATGGCCGTGGTTGAAAAAATGAAGCAGCACATCTACCGTGGCGATGTGTTCCAGATCGTACCATCGCGTGGTTTTTCGAGGAAATTCCTGGGTGATGAATTTAATGTTTACCGTGCCTTGCGCTCCATCAACCCATCGCCCTATTTGTTTTATTACGACTACGGCGATTTCAGGATTTTCGGTTCATCGCCCGAGGCGCAGATCACCATTAAAAATCGCGTGGCAAGTATTTTCCCTATCGCCGGCACTTTTAAACGCAGCGGCGACGACGAAAAGGACGCCGAGATTGCCCGCCAGCTGGAGGCCGACCCCAAAGAATCAGCCGAACATGTAATGCTGGTGGACCTGGCCCGCAACGACCTGAGCCGGCATTGCGGCGACGTACAGGTAAAGGCATTTAAGGAAGTACAGTTTTACTCGCACCTGATACACCTGGTATCGCATGTTAGCGGCAAACTGCTGCCGGGCGCAAGCTCGTTTAAAGTAGTGGCAGATACTTACCCAGCCGGTACATTAAGCGGCGCGCCAAAGTACCGCGCGATGGAGATCATCGATGAAAACGAGAAAGCCAAGCGCAGCTTTTACAGTGGCGCACTTGGCTTTTTGGGTTTCAACGGCGATTTTAACCATTGCATTATGATCCGCTCCTTCCTGAGCAAAAACAGCACATTGTACTACCAGGCAGGCGCCGGTATTGTGGCGGGCTCCGTTGCCGAGAGTGAGTTAAGGGAGGTAGATAATAAAATTGCCGCGTTAAGGAAAGCGATTGAGCTGGCGGAGGAGTTGTAGAAGCAGTGGCAGTAGTAGTGGCAGTGGCAGTAGCAGTTGGTGGTTAAAAACCCCATTGCCATAGGGAATAAAAAAATCTCCCAACTATGGGAAAATTTAGAGAGGGATACATGAACGACAAGATTTTAATTATAGATAATTACGATTCTTTCACCTATAACCTGGTGCACCTGGTTAACGAGATTGGCCTGCAGTGCGAGGTTTGGCGTAACGATAAATTTGCCATTGGCGATGTGGATGCTTTTGACCGCATCATCCTTTCGCCGGGGCCGGGTATTCCGTCGGAAGCAGGATTACTGCTGGAAGTAATTGAAAAATATTCGTCCACAAAAAGTATTTTTGGCGTGTGCCTGGGGCAGCAGGCCATTGCCGAAGTTTTTGGCGGTCGCTTATACAACCTTGGCCAGCCGATGCATGGCATTGCTACCCCGGTAAAAATTATCGACCGGCAGGAAAAGTTATTTTTAGGCCTGCCCGAAACTTTTAAAGTTGGGCGGTACCATTCGTGGGTGGTGGATGAAAAGGCTATCCCCGATTGCCTGGAGGTTACCGCCATTGATGAAGCTGATAACTCAGTGATGGCATTGCGGCACAAGGAATTTGATGTGCGCGGGGTACAGTTTCACCCCGAGTCGGTGTTGACGGAATATGGGAAGGAGATGATGAGGAACTGGCTTAACCCAAACCCAACCCCCTGACCCCCTGAAGGGGGAAGTGTGGCGGATAATGGATCGGATAGCGTAATTAAATTAACTAAAATAGTTCCCCCTTTAGGGGGTAATAGCCTATGATACGACTGAAAATGTCCATCTGCTTTAAATTCCCTCCCTCGGGAGGGGTGCGGCTGGTCGTGCGCAAAGGCAGGGAGGGGTTTATCCACCATATCAGGTCGCAGAAACCCCTCCCTCCACCCTCCCCATGGGAGGGAATCGCACATGGCCATCGCTTTTTAGCTCCTCTGTCACCTGGTAGGCTATTACCCTTTAGGGGGTTAGGAGGTTGGACATGACCATTCTTGACAAAATAGTTGCTAACAAAAAAAAGGAAGTACAGCAGGCCAAAAGCCGCACCTCCTATATCGACCTGGAAGAGTCGGATTTTTTTAACCGGGAGTGTTATTCTTTTAAAGATTTTTTGCTCGACCCGGGACGGACCGGCATCATTGCTGAGTTTAAGCGTAAATCGCCATCCAAAGGGATCATCAATGATAAAGTAACCGTAAAAAAAGTAACCAACGGCTATGCGGCTGCGGGTGCGTCGGCACTGTCGGTATTAACCGACCGCAATTTTTTTATGGGCAAAAAAGCCGATCTGGCGGCTGCCCGGAAAGCAAATAATATCCCGGTTTTGCGAAAAGATTTTATGATAGACGAATACCAGGTGATCGAGGCAAAATCGCTGGGTGCCGATATTATATTGCTGATCGCGGCTATCATTACACCAGCAGAAATTCAGAAACTGGCTTCATTGGCCAAAAGCCTGGGACTAAATGTTTTGCTGGAGGTGCATAACCTGGAAGAACTGCAGCGCAGCATCAACCCAAACCTGGACGCCATCGGTGTAAATAACCGCAACCTTGCCGATTTTACCGTCTCGGTGGAAACATCTTACGCATTGGCCCCGCATATCCCGGCAGAGTTTTTAAAAATATCCGAAAGCGCTATCAGTAACCCGGAAACCATCAACCAGCTTAAATTGGCCGGGTTTAATGGTTTTTTGATCGGGGAAAACTTTATGAAGGAAGAAGACCCGGGGCTGGCGATGGCAGCGTTTGTTAAGAGATTGAGATAGGGTTCGATTTAAGAATTCAAAAGTAAAATACTTTTTGGCGAAATTTTTATGGGGTTGTACATCCCTTTGACGCGTTTGAAGTGATTTGCGGGGGTTTTAACGCCCTTTTTTAAGTGGCGTGACAATATTTTGCCGGTTTTCAGCTATAAGTGTTCAAAAAAATCCTCAAAATTGTCCGGATTTGGACATACACTCAATTTTAAAGTGCTAAAAATGAGTGGTTTCGTACTTGTTTTGCAGTGTGATCGTGTGCAAAAAATGAACACCTTAAGACCGGTTTAAAGGCCCTAAATGAGGGGGAATCGGGCATTAATTCAGAAAGTAATTCCACGTAACCGCGGGCGTTTGGCGTTCTATTTTAAATTCTCTAATTTCACGGCTCACATCCCCTCAACATGAAGAGAGCCCTTACCCTGGCGTTGATCGCTATAGCTGCCGCCGCACAGGCCCAACAAAAAATTACTGGTTTCACTGATGTCACATCGGCCAAAGAGCTGCAAACCGAGCAGGCTTTTGATGCCGGCTTAAGTGCGCCAACCATTGGTGAAACGATAAAAGAGCTATCTGCTTACCCGCACAATTTGGGCTCGCCCGGGAGTAAGGCCGTGGCCGAAAATATACTTCAAAAATATAAAAGCTATGGCTTGGATGCGCATATCGAAACCTATACGGTGCTTTATCCCACCCCGAAAACCCGGGTGCTCGAGCTCACCGGGCCGACTAAATATTCCGCGTTGTTAAAAGAACAGGCTGTTGCTGAGGATGCCACCTCCGGCCAGGCCAACCAGTTGCCTACCTTTAATGCCTGGAGCGCCGATGATGACGTAACCGGCCAACTGGTATTCGTTAACTATGGTTTGCCGGATGATTACGACAGGCTGGCCAAGCTCGGCATTGACGTTAAAGGCAAAATCGTGATCGCCAAATACGGCCGTTCATGGCGGGGTATAAAGCCCAAGGTAGCTTATGAGCACGGCGCAATAGGCTGTATCATTTATTCCGATCCGGCTGACGATGGCTATTCAGCAGGTGATGTATATCCCAAGGGTGCTTATAAAAATGAATATGGCGTTCAGCGTGGCTCAGTGATGGATATGGTGATCTACCCGGGCGATCCGCTTACTCCCGGCGTTGGGGCAACAAAAGATGCTAAACGTTTGGACAGGAAAGATGCACCCACTATTTTAAAAATACCGGTATTACCCATCAGCTATCACGACGCTCAGCCGCTGCTGGCTGCACTCGACGGCACAGTGGCTCCCCGCGACTGGCAGGGCGGTTTACCTATGACCTATCATATTGGCCCGGGCGTGGCAATGGTTCATTTAAAGCTGGAGTTTAATTGGGACATGGTGCCGGCCTACGACGTGATCGCAAAAATAAAAGGCTCGGTTTGGCCGGATGAGTGGGTAATGCGCGGCAATCACCACGATGCCTGGGTAAACGGCGCCAGCGACCCGATCAGCGGGCAGTCAGCCATGCTGGATGAGGCCAAAGCGCTTGGCGACCTGCTGAAAACCGGCTGGAGGCCAAAACGCACTATTGTTTATTGCTCATGGGATGGCGAAGAACCGGGCCTTATCGGTTCGACTGAATTTGCCGAAGCGCACGACAAGGAACTGCAACAAAAAACAGTGGTTTACATTAACTCGGATAGCAACGGACGCGGCTTCTACGGTGGTGGCGGTTCGCAGGCGCTCGAGAATTTTATGGACGAGATCACGCAAAACATAACCGACCCGGAAACCAACGTGAGCGTTTTTGACAGGAAAAAGGCCGCGGAGTTGACAGGAGGAGGTTCGACTAAGGACAAAAAGGAAATATTGGACAGAAAAGGCGATCACCTGGAGTCGCTTGGCTCGGGCTCAGATTACTCTTCCTTCTTACAGCATTTGGGCATTACCACCCTTGACCTCGGTTATGGTGGCGAAGACGGCGGCGGCGAGTACCACTCTATCTATGATTCGTTCGACGATTACCGCCGCTTTAAAGATCCTACTTTTATTTACGGTGTGGCCCTTTCAAAAACCGCCGGCCATGCCATATTGCGTATGGCCGATGCAGACCTGCTGCCGTTTGACTTCCGCAGCCTGCAAACCACCATAGACAAATATGCCAAAGAGCTGAGCGACCTTACCGATAACATGCGCGAAAGCACCGCCCTTGAAAACCAATTGATCAAAGCAAATGATTTTACCCTGGCCGCCGACCCTACCAAGCACGAACAGCCTCCGGTAGCTAAAAGCGAAGTACCGAAACTGGATTTTACCCCGCTAAAAACAGCATTGGATTCGTTAAAGAAAAGCGCTGATAAACTGGCCATTATGTGGTCGGCTGCGGCAGTATCGGGTGCCGACCATGACAAACTGAACCAAATACTTTATCACGCCGAGCAGCAACTATTGAATGATGGCCTGCCCCGCCGCCCCTGGTACCGGCACAGTATCTATGCCCCCGGCTTTTATACCGGCTACGGCGTGAAAACACTGCCCGGCATTCGCGAGGCCATCGAGCAGCGCAACTGGACGGAGGCACAGGACCAGGTAGGCATTGTCGCAAAAAGCATCACCAATTTGGCCGCTTATCTTGATTCGGCAAGCCAGCCGCAATAGTTTCGGAACAAATTCAGTATATAAAATACTAAAATAATTAGTATTTTAGTATTTCTTTTATTAGATTTGTTCTATGGAAAAGGAGCAAACTACCATCGGATTTGAAATAAAATACGCCGGCCGGCTTTTGTTTTGTGAAGCCCTGCTGATGATCAACTCATACGCCATCTTTTTAAACAACCGCTACGCGGCCGAGATCGAATACGATGCAGCCTCAGGTTGGTTGCAAACTAATGGCACTTTATTGCCACATGCAACGATTGAGGAGATCGGTGCGCATATTGACGGGCAGTTGGATTGAGAAAAAATTTAAAGAAATAGCTCATTTTGTACGGTCAATGCGCTCCTTCAGAAAGAGATAATAAATAGTATATTTGTATATTTCGAATCAAAATGCCTGAAATTATATTAAAATATAAAAACGCCAAAGCATTAAGAGCCATACAGGAACTGGCTAAAGCTTTTGATATCGTAATTGAAAACCCGATAGTTAAAAATACGCCCAATCCGCCGGATGACTATTCTGCATTGCCGATCGTTTTTTCTAAAAACCCTGACGTTACAGCTTTAGCGGGGATTTGGGAAGGAAGAGACATTAATTTAGAACAATTGCGAAAAGATGCTTGGGGGGATAGAATTTGAGCCTTGTAATTTGCGATACTAACATTTTTATTTCTTTGTTTCGCAACATTCCGGAGACCGTAAACGAATTAAAAGTTATTGGAAGTGCTAATGTATTAATTCCTTCCGTTTCCGTTATGGAGTTATATCGCGGAATGCAGAATAAAAATGAAATGTTAGATCTGCAAAAGAAAATAGGAAACTATAATGTTTTGCACTTAATGATGACGTATCTAAGACAGCCGTTGACCTTGTAAACAAATTTAAACTTTCTCACAATCTACAAATACCCGATGCAATTATTGGAGCAATGAGCATTGTATTTAATATCGAATTGTTTACCTATAATAAGAAGGACTTTAAATACATTTCGGATATAAAATTGTATTGATTACCGCACCTTTACTTCTTCTCGTAACTATGGCAAATTATCCTGGGCAATAACACTCCAGTCATAGCTGCCGTAACCCTTTTCAATCCATTTATCCATTTCGGCAGCAATTGCCGGCAGGGCCGCCAGGTGGCCACCACCCTGTTCCGCAGCCGAGATCATCAGGCCTGCGTCTTTCCGCGCCATGCTCAACTCCCATGACGGCTGTTCAAAACCGCCGGATGCGATTCGTTTTAACCGGGCAGGCAGGGAAGCGCCGGGGTTCCATGAATTAAATAAACCGAGCAGGTCATCCGATGAAACCCCGAAAACCTTCGCCAGCGCCAGCATGTCCGAAATGCCTGCAGTAAACGAGATCAGGAACAGGTTGCCCAACAGCTTTATCGCCGCTGCTTTGCCTTCTTCATCGCCCAAATTGAGCAGTTTGCCGGTCATGCCCGATAATTCATCTTGTACCTTTTCAATAACCTGCTGATCGCCTGAAATCAGCATATACCCTGAGCCATCCAGCGCATTTGAGGGGCCCATAAAAACGGGGGCATGCAAATAGGTAAACCCTTTGTCTTTCCAGGCGGCCGTACGCGCTATAGCTCCTTCCTTTGAGGTAGTGGTATGGTCTATGATCATCGCGCCGGGTGATAAACCGGGTTCAGCTTTGGCAAGCACTTCATCCACAGTTGAATCGTCTTTCAAGGTAACATGTATGGTGTCGGCGCCTTTTACTGCCGCGGCAACGTTGTCAAATGCTTTTGCGCCGTATTGTTCCAGTGCCGTTGCTTTAGCAGCTGTACGGTTCCATACCTGTACCTCAATACCTTTTTGCCGCATTGCGCGTACAAAGTTGGAGCCCAGCAGGCCCATTCCCAAAAATGCTTTCATGAATAATGGTGTTTTTGATCACGGCAAATGTAAATATGCCAATCAAATTATCGCTGGTTTTGGGGCGAAAGAAACAATGCTTTTACTTTTATACTACATTTGGCCACCCAAACACCATCATTAGTTGGCAAACATCGGCATATTTACCTATGGTACCCGCGGCGACGTACAGCCTTACATCGCCCTGGCGCTGGGCCTCATCGAACAAGGACATGAAGTATTGGTCGCAGCTCCTGAAAACTTCAAAGACCTGGTTGAAGATTTCGGCATTAAATTTCATCCTTTATATGGCAATGCCGAAGAAGGGATGAATTCGCCTGCAGGGCAAAAGGTAGTTCAAACCGGGAATACCGTCAAGCTGATTAAATTTTTTTATAAGGCACTGCATGAAATCCGCGAGCCGCTGCGTCAAAGCTATATACACGGCATTAACAAGGTTGATTTTATTATCGCCAATTCCGCAACGCTGCCTATCGTTAGCGCAATTGCCGAAAAGCAAAACAAAAAAATGGCGATCACTTATTTTATGCCACCGGTGGTTGCTACAGATGAGTTCCCCATGTCAGGACTTGATTTTTTCGATTTCAAAGGATACAATAAACTCAGCTATAAGCTTGGCTATATGGCTTACTGGAAATTTGTGAAAGCGGAAACGAATGAGTTTCGAATGGAGCTGGGCCTGCAGCCACTCAAGGAAAACCTTGTGGATTACATCGGTCGGCAAAAATTGCTCGATCTTTATTGTCTCAGCCCATTGTTAATCCCCCAGCCCTCCGACTGGGATGACAATCATAAAATAACCGGCTTTTTAACCGTTCCTTCAAAAAAAAGCAAAGCCGCCAATGAGGAGGCTGATAGGGCATTAAATAACTGGCTGGCGATTGGCCCGCTCCCCATCTACATGGGCTTTGGCAGCAACGGTGTAGGCAGCCGGGTGAGGATCGGCGAAATTTTAAGCGCTATATTAAACAAAACCGATGAGCGCATCCTGTTTTGCACCGGGTGGGCATTATATGCCGATCTGCCAAAACATCCCAACCTATTTATCACCAAATATGTGGATCACCATGTTGTGCTGCCACAATGCAAATCAGGCATTTTTCATGGCGGGGCCGGAACACTGGCTGCTATGCTGAGGAATAGCCTGCCGGTAGTGATTATTTCTTTTTATACCGATCAGCCCACCTGGGGCAAAATAATTGCACGCGATGGTTTGGGTACTCATATCCCCGCAAAAAAACTGACAGCTAAAAAATTGATGGCCGCTATCGAAGAAACGCAAACAGACACAATAAAGCAAAATGTACGAAAAATGGGAGATCGTATCCGAAGTGAAGATGGCCTGGGAAATGCTGTTGCGGAAATAGTGAGTTATTTTGACCTGGATGCATAAGTAAGGTTACCGGAAATCAATTATATTAAAATGCGGGGCTTCTTACCACCGCCCGCCCCTCTTTCCCGCTTGCGGAAGAGAGGGTGGTCGAGCGCAGCGATGACCGGGTGAGTAGATGCCGGTGGACATTATAGCCAATGCACTAGCGCCAATGTGCGCCGGGTCGACTCTCCCCGAGTGCGCTGCGCTGCTCGGCCCTCTCTTCGCCTGCGGCGGAAAGAGGGCAGCTGCACCTATTTTAACGTTTAGGTCAATCGCAAACTAAAACCGGTACCCCATACTAAAGTGCCCCCCGGCTCCGGTAAACTCCCCAATCATAAAATATCGTTTTATCTGCATAAAATACGCTAAAGCCGGCGTTATACTCGGCAACACATAGGAGTCGTTGGGGTTCTTCGGGTAATCAACATTGGTTTTACCTACGAAAAACCGGAAGCCATACTGCCAGTTGAGATCGCGGCCATACCAGATCACTTCAGTGCTGGCGCCCACCGTAAGGAGGTCGGTACGTGTGCTGGTATAAAAATCGGGCACACCCGCAACCAGTTTCCTGTAATTGGCATAGTCGCCAAATTCATTACTGTATGCGGCCTCGATACCGATAATACGAATATCCACATGCCCGGACGTGATGTAATAGTTTATTGATGCCCTTCCTCCTGCTACGCCTACAAATTTGTTGTTAAAATAATAAGGCTGGTCCGGGGCGATAGTTGAATTTTTAAAACTGCCGGCGGTTCCAAACACCCCATAAGCAAAGTTGAAGTGTTTAAAGGTATAACCCATTCCAAGGTTTAATTCTCCTGCGGTAAGTGCATCATTTTCATTAGCGCCCTGCGCGTTAACTATTGATGCAGAAACATAGGTGGCATGATGGACGGTATCTTTCCAAAGCGGTTTCGGCTGGTAAGTGATATCGCTATTGTAAAATGCCGGGCCGTTTATACTGGTCACCGGTTTGCCAACAAAACAGGAAGATAAAAGAAGCACAATGCCGCAAAGCAGGCACATTGGTTTAAAGTTTTTCATAAGCTATATTGTGACACACGTTTTTTATTGGTGAAGATCCGGAAGGTTTAGTACCAATACGTGTAAAGAATACCTAATGATACAAAAGGCCTTTGCGCCCGATTTAAATTTATATAATTGGTTCTTACCGATTGTCCCAGAAAAAAAGCACTTCAATCCGGTCATGAAGTACGCGGTAAACAACGGAAGTTTGTTCGGTGATAAAACCTTTCCTTACATCATTCCCCTGGTAGGCTTTAAAAAGAAAAGGCTGTTGGGCGATAGTGTCGAGGACTGAATAAGTTCTTTCGACAAATTTCTCTGCGGAAGCGTTGCCCCATCTTTTATTAACAGTATGTGGGCTAAAAATGTATCTTTTGCTTTTGGAGTCAGTACAATTTCGAGTTTCATTTTTCAAGCAAAGCGCTTACTTCCTTTTTTACTTCATCGTAAGAAATAAATTCTCCCCGATTAGCTTCCCCTATTGACTCAATGATCCCAGCCTTTACCGTTGCAGGTAACTCATCCCACCAATCTTCTTCTTTTTCTTTAAATAATGCCATAATTTTATCTATAAGCACTTTATCATTTGTGTTTAAGACCAATTTAGCCAATTCAATTTTTTCCGTTTGGATGTCCATAAAACAAATTTATGGAATTGTTTATTCGATAAGTATGAAGGATGAAAATATTAAGAAACTTGCATATGTCACAACCGTCTATCAACTAAATAGAATTGCCATCTCAACTTAAAAAAACAATCCCCTTACCAATAATGTTGTGTTAAAGTTGTTTATTTGGTGTTGAATATTCCTGCTGATTGTTAACAATTAATTCTTATTAAATTTTGATATTTACGGCGCTAAAAATCTTAATATCAATTATTCAACAACCCAATAAGGCCGTTACTATCGAGGCCGAGCATGCACTTGCTTTACTGTTAAAACAAATCAATTTAAAACCAGCTTAATGAAGACTATTCCCGAAAACTTAAAAATTCTTTCCATCGACATCGGCGGCTCGCACATCAAGGGCACCATTTTAAACCAGGCAGGCGAATTGCAGCGGCCTTATGAAAAAGTACCCACCCCGATACCTGCGAATCCCGACAATGTTGTCATTGCTATCAAGACACTGGTAAAGGATTTTCCCGGTTTTGACCGGATATCAGTTGGTTTTCCGGGTTATGTGCGCGACGGCGTGGTAAAAACTGCCCCAAATTTGGCTAACGATGCATGGAAGGATTTCGATTTCGCCAAAAAGCTGGAAGAAATACTGGGTCATCCGGCCAGGGTTGTAAACGACGCTGATATGCAAGGGCTGGGTGTAGTAAAGGGCAAAGGACTCGAGCTGGTAATTACCCTGGGCACGGGCTTTGGAACAGCGTTATTGTATAACGGCAACCTGCTTCCGCACCTGGAGTTTTCGCACCAGCCGGTGGGTAAGGTAAAATCATATGATAAATATATCGGCGAAGTGGCCATCGAAAAAGAGGGGCTTAAAAAATGGAACCGCCGTATGAAAAAAGTTTTGACCACTTTAAAAACCGTATTCAATTACGATGCTTTATACATCGGCGGGGGCAACTCGGACAAGCTTACTTTTAAGCTGGATAAAAACATGAAGATCGTTTCAAATGCCGACGGTATAAAAGGCGGTGCAAGGCTGTGGCTGCAGGATGAACTCCCTCAAACGCCGCCTGCAAAAAAAGAGAAAGAAAAAGCTGCAAAATAGTTCAACATAGATCACAATAATGGAAACACAAACAAAGGACATAGAAACTTTAGGGATTGATACCGTAAGGATATTATCTGCCGATGCTGTACAAAAGGCCAATTCGGGCCACCCGGGCACTGCGATGGCGCTTGCACCGATGGGCCATGTGCTTTGGACGCAATTTTTAAATTATAACCCAAAAAACCCGCATTGGGCCAACCGCGATAGGTTTATCCTGTCGTGCGGGCATGCCTGTATTCTACAATATAACTTTTTATACCTCACCGGGTATGATTTGACACTAGACGATATCAAGAATTTTCGCCAGTTGAACAGCAAAACAGCAGGCCACCCTGAGTATGGTTTATGTCCGGGTATTGATGTTACTACCGGTCCGCTTGGGCAGGGTGTTGCCAATGGCGTAGGGTTTGCTATCGCTCAAAAATATTTGGCCGCACGCTATAATAAACCCGGCTTCGAGCTTTTTAATTACCACATATATGCCATCACCAGCGATGGGGATATGATGGAAGGCGTATCGGGCGAAGCAGCTTCGCTTGCCGGCCACCTTGAACTGGGCAACATTATTTATTTGTATGATGATAACCATATATCTATAGAGGGAGCTACAGATATTACTTTTAACGAGGACGTAAGCGAACGTTATCGCGCTTACGGCTGGCATGTACAGGACTTACCGGATGTTAATGATATTCACGCCCTTGAACTGGCCATTACTAATGCCAAAGCCGAAAAACAAAAACCATCGCTAATCCGCGTGCGTTCGCTGATCGCTTACGGTAGCCCCAACAAATCGGGCACTGCCGGTTCGCACGGTTCGCCGCTCGGTGCCGATGAGGTTAAACTGGTAAAAAAATTCTTCGGGTTTGATCCGGAAAAATCCTTTTATGTACCTGACGAAGTAAAAGAATATTACCACAAAGCAGGCGAAAAAGGCGCAGGCACCGAAGAAAAATGGAACAAACTGTTTGCCGATTATAAAGCGGCATTTCCCGAACTGGCTGCAGAGTATGAACAGGCCGCCAAAGGTGAATTGCCAAAAGGCTGGGCCGATGACCTGCCGGTTTTCAAGGCATCCGACCCTAAAGTAGCTACCCGCGTAGCATCAGGCAAGGCCCTGAATGCCATTGCGGCAAAGGTGCCATGCCTGATAGGCGGCGCGGCAGATTTGGCCCCATCGACCGAAACTAACTTAAAAGCATTCGACTCATTCACCTCCGAAAATAGAGGCGGCCGTAACTTCCATTTTGGTATCCGCGAGCATGCTATGGGTTCGGCACTTGTTGGTATGGCATTAACGCCGGGCATTATCCCGTTCGGGGCAACATTCCTGATGTTTTCGGAATATCAGCGTCCGCCGATCCGCCTGGCGTCCATTATGCAGATCAGCCCGATATTTGTTTACACGCATGACAGCATTGGCTTAGGTGAAGATGGCACCACCCATCAACCGGTTGAGCAATTAGCGTCGCTGCGCTCTATCCCAAGGATCACGGTTATCCGGCCGGCTGATGCTAATGAGACCGTACAGGCGTGGAAAGTTGCCGTTGAGCACAAAGGCGGCCCGGTTGTATTGGTATTTACCCGCCAGGGGTTGCCCATCATCGACCAGGATAAATACGGCAAAGCAACCGAATTGGCTAAAGGCGCTTATATATTGTCCGAAGCCAGCAAAGACCCAGATTTGATATTGATAGCGACCGGATCGGAAGTATCGTTGATCATGGATGCCCAGGCCAAACTGGAAGCAGATGGTATTTCGACTCGTGTGGTGAGTATGCCGTCGTGGGAATTGTTCGAAAAACAAAGCGCAGCTTATAAGGAAAAGGTATTCCCTAAAAAACACAAAAAACGCCTGGCGGTTGAAATGGCATCGCCAATGGGCTGGCATAAATACACCACCGATGAAGGCGATATGTTAGGTATGGAGACCTTCGGCGAATCAGCACCGGCAGATGACCTGTACAAACATTTTGGTTTTACGGTAGATAATGTTGTTAAAAAGGCTAAAGCCATATTATAAAGAACCCCAAGTCTCACCAGGATGAAAAAAAGGAGCTTTTTTGTTATCGGCTTATTTCTGTTAAGCATTGCTTTTTCAGCTAATGCAAGAGCACAGACTAAAGCAGACGATAAAAAGAGCGCCCGTGTTTTTGTTCAAAAGTTTTATGATTGGTACATGGTGTTGTTTGATCAAGATGATCCCCCCAAAAAGGGACAGCTATCTTCTCAACAGATCGTGATGAAACATAGCCGGGAGTTTCTGAGCGATACGCTCAGACAGGCATTGGAAACCTATTACCGCATGCCGTCAAAAAATGACGATATAGGGCTGGATTTCGATCCTTTTGCTAATGCCCAGGACACCGGCTACGGCTATCAAACCGGCAACGTAAAGCAGGCCGGCAATGTTTTTTGGGTTGATGTGCGCGACGGTAAAAAAGGCCAACCGCAAAAAGCAATACTTGCCGCGGACCTGATCCTGACTGCCGAAGTGATAAAGGAGCGCGGGCATTGGGTAATTGCGAATTTAATATACCCGGCCGGTAAGAACAAAACAAACCTGTTGGACTTATTAAAAGACCAACAAAAGAGCTCATAACAATATAGGGTATGAACTGGCAAAGCAACATCATCGAAAATTTAGCCTGGTCGGATACGATCATTAACCGCGAGGCTAAGCAAAAGGTTGCGCTGAAAATTGCCGAAAAGGTAAACGATGGGGATGTGATCGGCGTGGGTTCAGGCTCAACCTCCTTTCTGGCGCTGATCGCTATTGCCGAAAGAGTTAAGGCTGAAAAGCTGAATGTTAAAGCCATAGCAACGTCTATCGAACTCAGCATGGCTTGCAGCAAACTGGGCGTACCGCTAACCACACTATTCGAAAGCCGGCCCGATTGGTTATTCGATGGCGCCGATGAGGTAGACCCCAAACGCAGCCTGATAAAAGGCCGCGGCGGTGCTATGTTTAAGGAAAAACTGATGATGGCCTCGAGCCAAAAAAATTACATCATCATTGATGAATCCAAACTGGTTGATAAACTTTGTACAAAGTTCCCGATACCGATAGAGGTTTTTCCGCAGGCCTTGCTTCATGTGGAGGAAAGACTTACGGCGATGGGCGCACGAGACATAACTTTAAGGCCGGCAAAAGGAAAAGACGGACCCGTGATCACCGAGAATGGCAACCTCATCATCGATGCAAAATTTGACGAGGTACCTGATGATTTGGAAATAAAGATAAAATCCATAACCGGTGTGATTGAAAGCGGCCTGTTTATGGGTTTTGATGTAGAGGTGTTGATGGCATAATTGTAGAGACGCGATACATCGCGTCTCCATATAGCATAACACAGAGACGCGATGTATCGCGTCTCTACAGGGAACAGATATTTTTTGAATTTATATTAAATACATTATCATGGAAACAAACAAGGTAAAACAAATACACAGCCTGGGGCAGAGTATCTGGCTGGATTTTATCGACAGGGATATTATCGCATCGGGCAAACTAAAAAAACTGATCGATGAGGACGGTGTTTGCGGGGTTACCTCAAACCCGGCCATCTTTGAAAAAGCCATCACCGGCAGTTCGGATTATGATGACGAGATAAGGACCCTATCCGAAGGCGATAAAACCAACGAGGAAATATTTTTTGGGCTGGCCATAACCGATATAAAAAATGCCACCGACGTATTTAAGCCGGTTTTTGACGCAGCTAACGGGGCCGATGGCTTTGTAAGTTTGGAAGTATCTCCGTTTTTGGCGCTGGATACCGAAGGAACTACAAAACAGGCAGCCGAACTTTGGGCAAAGGTCGACCGCAAAAATGTAATGATCAAGATACCGGGCACCAAACCGGGGCTTGAGGCGATCAGGCAATCGATCGCAAAGGGCATCAACATTAACGTTACCCTGTTGTTTGGCTTGCCGCGTTACGAGGAAGTAGTTGAAGCCTATCTTTCAGGTTTGGAAGACCACCTGGCTGCCGGGCATAAAATCGCGCATATTTCGTCAGTAGCCAGCTTTTTCCTGAGCAGGATAGATGTTTTGGTTGATCCAATGCTGGATGAAAAAGGTTTAGGCGACCTGAAAGGCGAAGTGGCCATCGCGTCAGCAAAAAAAGCGTACGAAATTTATAAAAAGCTGTTCAGCGGCCCGCGCTGGGAAAAACTGGCGGCACAGGGCGCCAAACCGCAGCGTTTGTTATGGGCCAGCACCAGCAGCAAAAACCCTGCATTTAAGGATACCAAATACGTAGAGGCGCTGATCGGCCCGGACACCGTTGATACAGTTCCCTTAGAAACTATCGAAGCTTTCCGCGATCATGGCATCGCAGCCAATACTTTGGAAGATGGCCTTGATAAAGCGACCGAAACACTCGACAGATTGAAAAAAGCCGGTATTGATATCGATAAGATCACCCAGCAACTGGAAGATGAAGGCATTGATAAATTCAACAAGCCATTTGAAAAACTGTTGAATGCAATTGAACGTCAGAAAACTAAAGTTTAATCGCCGTGGAAGCTGCATCGGTACGGATATTATTTTTTGATGTGGGCGGTGTGCTGCTCAGCAATGGCTGGGGGCACGAGTCGCGCGAGGAGGCTGCCAAATTGTTTAATATCGACTATGAAGAATTTGATGCCCTCCACAACTTCATCTTCAATGTATATGAAATTGGCAAGATATCGCTGGATGAATACCTGGACACGGTGATCTTTAATCATCCCCGTGAATTTACCCGCGAGGACCTGAAAGATTTTATGTTCAAACAAAGCCTGGAATTAGCCGGCACGCTGGCCTGGTTAAAAACCTGGAAGGCCGATTGCGGGTTCCGCGTAATTTCCATCAATAACGAGGGCAAGGAGTTGAACGATTACCGCATCAAAAAATTCAAGCTGCACGAAGTGTTCGACGCCTTTATTTCATCGTGCGAAGTAAAAATGCGCAAACCCGATCCGGGCATATTCAAGCTGGCGATGGGCGTGGCTTCGGCGCAGCCCAATCAATGCGTTTATTTCGACGATCGCATCATGTTTGTAAATGCCGCGCAGCGGCTCGGCATACGCGCTTTTCATCATACCAGCTTCGAGACCACCAAAAAAATATTGGAAGAACTAAAAAAAGAAAATCAACCCCAACTAAAATGAGCTCAACAACAAATAAATATGCTTTTGGTATGATAGGCCTGGGCACGATGGGCCGCAGCTTGCTGCTCAACATGGCCGATCATGGTTATGCCGTGGCAGGGCTTGACCAGGACGCATCAAAAGTTACCTCGCTGAATGAAGAAGGCAAAGACAAGGATGTAAAAGGCTTTGGCAACGCCAAAGAATTTGTGCAAAGCCTAACCAAGCCACGCGCCATCATGATGCTGGTACCTGCCGGAAAAATAGTGGACGCCGTAATTGAGGAAATGACACCGCTGCTGGACAAAGGCGACATCCTGATCGATGGCGGCAACTCCCATTTTACCGATACTAACCGCCGTGTTGACCAATTGGAAGCGATCGGCTTGCACTTTTTTGGCATGGGCGTATCAGGTGGGGAAGAAGGCGCGCGCCGCGGCCCCAGCATGATGCCGGGCGGCGATAAAGAAGCCTATAATGTAATGAAGCCCATTTTTGAGGCTATAGCCGCAAAAGTTAACGGCGAACCCTGTGTTACTTACATCGGCCCGGGAGCATCCGGCCACTTTGTAAAGATGGTACACAACGGCATTGAGTACGGCTTGATGCAACTGATTGCCGAAGCGTACCAGGTGATGAAGACCGGCCTCAAGATGGATAATGCCGCCATTGGCCAGGTCTTTACCCAATGGAACGAAGGTCGTTTGAAATCATTTTTGATCGATATTACCAAAGATATATTTGCTTTTAAAGCCCCGGGTACCGACCACTTACTGCTGGACGATATTAAAGACGAAGCCAAAGCCAAAGGCACCGGCAAATGGACCTCGCAGGTAGCAATGGATTTGCAGGCGCCCATCCCAACCGTTGACACTGCTGTTTCGATGCGCGATCTGTCCAAATATAAATCGCTAAGAGAACAGGCCGCAGCGGTATATAGCCAAGACGAGATCGCGCTTAGTGGCGATAAAGGTGAATTGTTAACCGCGCTTGAGCAGGCGTTTTATTTTAGCATGATTGTTAGCTATGCACAGGGCATGCACCTGCTTTCGCTAGCTTCGGCAGAATATAAATATGACCTGAAACTGGACCAGATCGCAAAGATCTGGCGTGGTGGCTGCATCATTCGTTCGGAATTTCTGAATGATATTTACAACGCTTACCAAAACACAGGCCTTGCGCACTTGCTGCTTGACGGGCATGTGGAAGACCTGGTAAAATCCGCTGTATCCGGCGCACGCAAGGTGCTGTCGGCAACTATTGCCGCGGGTATTGCCGCGCCGGCCTTTACCGCTTCATTAAGCTATTTTGATAATTTCCGCACCGCGAGAATGCCTTCCAACCTGACCCAGGCACAGCGTGATTATTTTGGCGCGCACACCTATGAACTGATAGGGAAAGAAGGGGTATTCCATACGCAATGGACAGCGAAAAGCTAACAATTGATTGACAGGCAGGAAATTTAGTTTAGTTATATTTGTTTTATGGCGACGATAACAGCAAAGAAACCCCTTATTGATATGAGCCCGGAAGAAATTCACGAGCTTTTAGAGCCGGTTGCAGAAAAAGCTAAACAAGATGCTTTGGACAATGGGGCCTGGTTTTCGTACAAAAATGAATTGTGTACAGAACCTGACATGTTTATTCATGAGTTCAAGGATGGTCATAAAGAGTTAATAAAATTAGCAAATCAGACCGCTGAGTATACGATTTTAAAGGTTTTTTAGGGTGCCCGGTTATACAATAATTGCCGGTCCGAATGGCGCCGGCAAAAGTACTTTCTCCGCAATTTTATCATCACCGGATGCATTAATTTTCGATGCAGATAAAGTTAAAGCAATAAAAGAAAAACAATATCCCGATATACCTGATGAAAGTATAGAAATGATGATAACCTCTGCATATTGGGAAGCAGAGGATGCTGTGGTCCAACACAGGAAAGATCTTACGGTTGAGACCAACTTAAGAAACGACTTTTTAATAAATAGATTGAGCTTCTTTAAAAGCAAAGGTTATACAACCAACTTAGTTTATATGTTGTTACCAGACATTCAAACGTCCGTCGACCGGGTGGCATTAAGGGTCGCCCAAAAAGGTCACTTCATTGATTTGGAAAGTATAAGATATAATTTCGAAATGGGGTTGGTGATGCTTAAAAAACATTTTAATGAATTCGACACTTTAACAATTTTCGCGTCTTCTTTAGTAAACGGCACATCCATCCCTGCAACATTATTAATTGTCAAAAAAAATAATATTCATTTTATCGATCCAAACGCACCTATGTGGGCGAAACCATATATTGAGGATATGATTCAAAAATTAAATTAACTAAGTTACTCCAGCCAGTAGAAAAACACAACATGAGCAACTCAACTATAAAAACACAACCTACCATATTCATCATATTTGGCGGCACCGGCGACCTAACCTCGCGTAAGATCGCACCGGCGCTTTATAATTTGTTCCTGGACGGCTGGCTGCCCGGTCAATATGCCATTATTGGCACTGGCCGTACCAAGTTTACTGACGAGCAATTCAGGACCAACCTGCACAACGATATCGACCAGTTTTCGCGCAGCGGAAAAGCCAAAGAGGCTAAATGGAGCGAATTTGAGAAGAATATTTATTACCAGGTATCGGACATTAAGGATGCCGAAACCTATAAGGAGTTTGGGAAGAGCATCAGCAAGCTGAATGCTGAATGGAAGGTGGAAGCAAATGTGATCTTCTACTTAGCTGTAGCGCCCAACTTTTTCCCGATCATCGCTTCCAACATTTCAAAAGCCAAACTTGCTGAAGATAAGGATAAGGTTAGGATCGTGATCGAAAAACCTTTTGGCCACGACCTGGAGACGGCTAAAGAACTTAACCACCTGTTGACCGGTATTTTTCATGAAAAGCAGGTTTACCGCATCGATCATTACTTAGGCAAGGAAACCGTACAAAATATTATGGCCTTCCGCTTTGCCAACTCTATTATGGAGCCGCTGTGGAACCGGAACTATATTGAGCACGTGCAGATCTCCGTCACCGAGCAGTTGGGCGTTGAGGACCGGGGCGACTATTATGACGGCGCGGGCGCGATGCGCGATATGGTCCAGAATCACCTGCTGCAGTTGCTTTGCCATATTGCCATGGAGCCACCGGTAAGCTTTAATGCCGACGAGGTGCGCGATCGTAAAGTTGATGTATTACGGGCGATGCGCAGGTTCGGGCCTGATGATGTGCGCATGTCGGCTGTACGCGGGCAATATGCCAGTGGCTGGATGCAGGGCAAGGAAGTGCCCGGATACCGCCAGGAGCCAAAGGTTGACCCGGACTCGAACACCGAAACCTTTGCGGCCGTTAAGTTTTTTATTGATAACTGGCGCTGGCAGGGCGTTCCGTTTTATGCCCGCACGGGTAAACGGATGCACCAATCGGCATCGGTGATCACTATTCAGTTCCGGGATGTTCCGCACTTGATCTTCCCTACCGAAGCCGCCGAAAGCTGGCAGCAAAACCGGTTAATTATCAGTATTCAGCCGGAGATGAGTATTCGTCTGCAGGTGCAGGCCAAGCGCCCCGGCCTGGATATGGTGTTGAACACTGTTGATATGGTATTCGATTACAAAGGCACCTATGATACCCAGGCGCCTGAAGCCTATGAAACGCTGATACTGGACACCATGCTCGGCGATCAGACCCTGTTTATGCGCGGCGACCAGGTAGAAGCTGCCTGGGAACTGATCATGCCGATACTGAGCACCTGGCAAAACAAAAAGAGCCTGAATTTCCCGAATTACTCGGCGGATTCGTGGGGACCTGAGTCGGCGGAAGCACTTATTGCCCGGGATGGCTTTAATTGGTTTACGCTGCCGATCGCGAAGAAATAGAGGTGAGACATTATTCTAAATAGTAGTTAGGCGTTGAATTTTACCACAGTTTAGTTATATAGAAATTGGTTAGAGATTTGTTGCAGAAAATATCCGCAAAGAAGAACATAGTATGAGTTTAAATATATTTAATACCGAGGATGAAGTTTTAGATGCCCTGGCTGAACATTTTGTTATCGTGGCCAACGAGGCAATTTCTTCGCGGGGAAAGTTTTCAGTAGCTCTTTCCGGCGGCAATTCACCAAAAAAACTTTATGAGTTGCTTGCTTCAGCCTATCATGACAGGGTTGACTGGGAAAAAGTTTATTTCTTTTTTGGCGACGAACGCAACGTTCCGCAAACCGATAAGGACAGCAACTACCTGATGGCCAAAAAGGCGCTATTTATTCCTTTAATGATCGATGCTGACCATGTTTTTGCTGTAGATACCAGCCTGAGCCCTGCGGATGCGGCGGCAAAGTATGAAGGAGAAATTGAAGAGTTTTTTGATGAAGACGAGATGAGCTTCGACCTTATTTTACTCGGGCTGGGTGATAATTCGCATACGGCATCTTTGTTTCCCTACACACCGGTACTCCATGACCGCACACCTGGCGTAAAAGATGTGTTTTTGCCCGATCAGCAGGTTTACCGCATTACGCTAAATGCGCCGATGATCAACGAAGCGCGTCATATAGCCTTTTTGGTTTATGGCGAGGGGAAGGCGATAGCCGTTCATCATGTGCTCGAAGATGATGAGGATATTGAAGAATACCCTGCCCAACTGATTGAACCTATTATTGGCGAAATCCAATGGTTTTTAGATGAGGCTGCCGCCTCGATGCTGGAGCATAAATAAAACATGAACCTCGGAGACGCAAAATATTGCATCTCTACATTTTTACGCGCGCCAGCAGCCAATCCACCACATCGTTAGCAGCCTTGTCGTTTTCAAACCCTGTCGGCAGCCGACCATTAACGTATTCGTTATAAAACCAGGGATCGCCAACGGCAAAAACAGTTCCTTTTCCATATCTCGCTACCGCGATAATGGTTGCTCGGCTATTATTTTTTAACGCAGGCTCTCCGGGATGTTTTGTGCTGATGGAACATACATCCTTCATAAATATCTTGCGTGCTGTTTTAAACATGGGATTACCGGCAGTGTTCACAGCTCCCTCTTCAAAATGCGCATCATCGATCACATGATTTTGCAGGTCATCGTTAAAATGCATACCGAAAACAGCCGCCAGGTTATTAAAGTGAGGCAGCTCAACGTTGGCACTGTCATTGGCCATCATTACCAGTACGCCACCATTTTTTACCCATGCAGCTATTTCCTTGATATTATCCGATCGAATATATTTCGGATCCGGGCTTTCTTTTTTTGTGTCCGGGTCGACAATGATATAGATCGCAGCGCCTTTTAAATTCGTTGCAGTAGGTGCCTCGTCTAGCGTATCCAACGTGGCGCCTGCCTTTTTAAAGGCTTCGCCAAAACTTGAAAACCCACCGTTTGTTTTATCTTCCCACGTATAGTGATAGCGTTCCACTTTTCCATCGGCTTTCTTTCGCACCTCGTGGTTAAAGTAGTAATCAAGCGTTACCTTTTGAGCCGAAGTTTTGGTACAAATCAACATCGGTAACAGAAACAGTATGCTATAGCTCGTTTTTTTCATTTCGAAGCGATGAAGATACTATTTCAAACCTTTTACCTTTCGCCTTTATCCTTTTACCTCGATTCTATTTCACCTCGAACATAAAATATTGGCTGCCAGCGTCGCCGCCCGGAGTCAGACCCTGCACCACCCCCACGTATTTTCCGGGCTGATCGGAAGTATAAAATGACACGGCGCCATTTGCATTCACTTCTGGTGTCCAGTACAAAACGCTGCGAAAGTCAGGTATCCGGCTGGAAACCTGTGCTTCGGAATCATAAGCAGGCGAATAAAACTCGCGGTGCAGTTGCATGCCTTCATAATCAACTACTATAGCGCGTGGATCAAGTTCAACACCGCCCAGGTCGCCTTTATAGGTAGTAAAACTGAATACGCCTTCTGCTTCAGCCGGGCCATAGTAATACCTGAAAGGAACTACATCCAGCCTGCGCACTTTTAAAGGGTCAATAGTAAATATCTTATTAATGTTAAAAACAGGTACCCCATCAACCAAAACAAGCGGGTCGCCGTCCAAAAAGCCGCGATGGTTCAACACTTTTATATGGAAGTTGCCGCGGGTGTTTACAATATTATCTTCCGTCACGTATTCGCGCAAATCCTCCTCCATTGTTGTAAAACGGGTAAAATCATCCAGTTTATAGCTTTTATATGGCGTACCATAAAAAGCGCTGCTGTCGCTCACGGGGTTAAAATATTGCCTGAGGAAATTGCCTGTATAAATATTTAGCGCCTGCACGCCCAGGCTATGGTCTTCCAGCGCGCGGGTCATATTGCCGTGAAACTCAAACGGCGGAAAGCTTGTCCGCGAGTATTGTTCCGAAAATGGGCTTACCATATCAATGCGGTAAGTGCTATCTATCAGCTCATTAGTTTGAGCCACCACTTCACCCGGACCATAAAGGTCCTTCGTTAAATAAAACAGGCGGCCAAGCGAGTCGCTTTGTGCAGTGTAAAGCTGCACCCTTTTGCCCGGTACACCAAGGTAGGTGATAATACCTTTCGCCGGGGTATTGGTTTGTGTGTTGACTATTTTTGCAGTAATGATATGCCCGTTGTATTCGGGCAGGAAATTGAAAGCCTGCGTTTTATTCTCCAGCACATCATTCCAGTTGAACCTGCTCCAGCCTTGTGTAAGCAGCAGATTATTTAAGGCCTCGTCCGTTTCGGCATTAGCATTTTTAAAGTAATAATCAGGCGCTTCAATAGTTCCTTTCAGATCAGAGCCCAGCCACAAATAGCTAAAGATATTGCTCGGGTCGACGGATTGTACAGAGTCTACACGATAAACCGCCATTGACATATCGGCCATAAGCGTTTTGCCCGAAGGGTCCTTTGCCGATACCGTTACGCCCACATGTTTACGCATTCCGTATTGTTGCTGGTCCGAACCGGCCGCGATCATCAATCGCTGCGCGGGTCTTTTAAAATAAAGCCGCTCACACACCGGCTGCTTGGCACTATTAAACACAGTAATGTGTGAAATACCATCGCCCAATTGGTCTTTACTTAGGGTAAAATGCGCCGTACCATTAGCAATAGCGGCGCTCTCAGCTATTTTTACCGTTTGCCGGGTGTGCGCAAAAAGGAAAACGTTACCGCCCCGGTTATCCGTAGTTGTAACCGCAACGTCCAAATTATTACCGCCCTCGGTTAATGCCATTACATAACCCTGGCTATTTACTTCAGGCAAGCTTTTTGTAACCGGTGCGCTGCCGTCAACTTTAAACACAGCTTTATACGCTTCGGCGGCAGCGGGGGTAAACGAGAAATTCCCCATCCCAAAACGGAATGATTTAAACCTGGCAACTGTATCGTTTTTGGCATCAACAACTACGCCGCTTACATTGGCACCTTTGCCATCCTGACCAACCGCCTTAAATGCAACAACGCTTTTTATGCCTGCTACCAGGTTACCCCCTTCCGGGAAAAATTGAATATCGTAATCAGGCGCAACAGACTTTGCTATCTTTTCAGGGATCTTTAGCGGGTTGATAAGAGTTACCTGTTTTTCAAAATAATACTCCGGGCTAAAGTTTTTCATCCAGCTGGTGTAGGCCCTGAATTTGTAATTCCCGTTGCTAATAGTGACCGGTATATACAGCGAACCGTCGCCCACGCCATCTTTCATCGCTATTTTTCCTTCAACTATCCGGTTCTGGCTGTTGTCTAAAATATCTACATAAACAACCTTGCTCATATGCAGTGGTTTATTGTCGTTCCCATCAACACAATAAACTTTAAACCATAGTATTTCCCCAGGCAGGTATACATTTTTGTCGGTATGAACAAATATCTTTTCCTGCAATGCGCTTTGCTTATACAGGTTAAAGCTATTTTGAACTTCCTGAATAACCTGGGCCCTGCCGGTTAATAACAGGAATGAGAGCAGTATCGATAATGATATAATCGTACCTGTTTTTTTTATCATTCTCATAATGGGACTTAAGTTTATGGTTATTATTCTGTTAAGATACAATTTATTTAAATCTTTTCACTTTGTTTATCTTCATTTCCAAAATGGCGGTGGTGTTCTTGATCCTCTTATAGTACAGTCTGCACATTCCCTCGTCGTATACAAATAATAACCCGAGCGGCGATCGAAATCAGTAGCTAAATAAATGTCCGGGTTATCAATAAGATCCTGCAATTTCCCGCCTTTCGCAGTATCGTTCGTGCAAGAGTATGGGTAAGTTGCAACCCAGGCGTGAAGATGACTTTCATCAATCTCCTGCGCTTTAGTAGCCACAGTGCATACACCTACATAACCCACGACAGCCTCGGCGGGGTTAGTAGTGCAGTGTATATTGCCGGGAGTTTGGGATGGCTGCGCATCAAAAATACTTCCCAATTCCTCGGTATTCTTTTTAAGGTTGGTCCAAAAATTATATGCTCCGTTGGTGAGTGCATATTGGCGGACGGCAATACGATACCTTGTTTCCAATTTTTCAGATTTAGAGGAAATAAATGCAAGCAGACTTTGGTACAAAATGGCCTGGCTTAGTTTTGCAGTTGATCCCAGTACGATGTCGCTTGATACATCGCTTGAAAAACAACTGCTCACCTCGTCTTCACTACCGCGTGGCACCAAAGTGCTTCCGTTTGAAATGTAATACGACACGAAGCGGGAGTGAAACTCCCAGTTTTCACTATAGTCCCACCGGTAATATTTTATTGTATTGCCCGGGTCATGGGCATTTATGTAAACCTGGACGCCGGTATCAGGCGCAGTCGTAATTTTATAACCTATACTATCAATCGGAGGGGTTATCACTACCTGCTCCATGTCAGACTGATATTGCTTTCCGTTAGCCGTTTTTATTGTCAACCCATATTTATGAGCGACATCAAGGTTCAATCCGGGCGACACATAGCTCCCATTTCCAACCTCCTTCAACGGCCAGGTGGCGTTTTGATCGCTGACCACATTAACGATGGCCCCAAGCATCGGGTCCACGGATAATTTACTCGAAATATTAACGGTTTGGCTCAGCCGGATAATGGTTGAGTCGGCACCCGGATTTATAATGCCTTCAACAACCAAATAACCATTAGTTGAAGCTACGGCCGGAGGGTCATAGGGTTTACGGCATGCTAGCATACAAATCATAAAAGCCAATGTCAAACATTCCTTCTTCATCACGTGCGCCGTCTATTTCCAATATGGAGGTGGTGTTACTGTACCCCTTATGGTGCAATCAGCGCACTCGCGGCTGGTAAATAAATAGTCATGGGGAACAGGCGACCCTATTCCTATCGTCGGGTAATAAATTTCCGGCGCGCCAATTAAATCTGACACTTGTACCCCCGATGATTTCCCGGTTGTATCTTGTTCGCAGGCATAAGGGTATGTTGGTACCCATTGGGGTAGCTGGTCTTTTTTGATATATATTCTTTTTTGAGACACCGTACTAACACCAATGTAGCCGATCACCGCCTCGGCGGGGTTACTGATGCAGTGAATATTCCCCGGCTCCGTCGACGGCTGCGCGTCAAAAATGCTACCCAGTTGCTCAGTATTTTTTTTGAGGTTAGTGTAAAAATTGTACGCTTCAGGTGTTACAGCATACTGACGAACCAGTATGGTGTATTTGTCTTCTATCTTTTCGGAAATGGAGGGTATAAATACCAGTGGATTTTGGTAGATAATATTTTGGCTCAATTTAGCTGATGAGCCTAAAACGATATCGCTGGATGGTCCTCCTGCATAACAGTAGGTAACGTACTGGTTGGGCTGCCTGGGCACTATAGCCGTGCCATTTGATATATAAGTGGCGGTGTACCTCGCATAAAACAGCCACTCCTCGTTATAGTCCCACCTGTAATATTTGGTGTTATTACTTGCATCATGAGTATTAACATATAGCTGGATACCGGTTTTTGCCGCCGACGATATAATATTAAAACCAACGCTGTCTATAGGTGGCGTGATTAAAACCGACTGCAGGTCCGACTCGTATGTTTTCCCTTCGGAGGTCTTGATCGTCAACCGGTATTTATGCGAATTGTCGAGGTTTAAACCAGCGGTTACATAATTACCATTGCCGGTTTCGTATAAGGGAAAAGTAGCGTTTTGATCATTTACCACCGCAACTGTTGCACCCGTTACAGGGCTAAGCGTTATTTTACTGGATATATTAACCGTATGGCTGAGCGTGATGACCGTTGAATCGGCACCCGGATTTATGGTGCCCTCCACTACCAGGTAAGTGGCGTTTGAAGTTATTACCGGCGGATCATACGGCTTTTTACAGCCGAGAGCCATAATTATTAAAATCAATATCAAAAATTCCTTTTTCATATTTATCTATTTCCAATATGGTGGTGGCGTTACCGTGCCTCTTATCGTGCAGTCCGCGCATTCGCGACTGGTAAAGGTAAACGGGGGAGGATTTAAAGGTGGACCAAGCCCCTTAATCGCATAATATGTTGTCGGGTTATCGATCAGCTCCTGTACAAAAACCGAGCGGTCGGGATGTGTTGTATCAACGCTGCATTCATACGGATAGATGGGCGCCCATGAGGGCAGCACATCTTTTCCGATAAATATTCGCTTTTCTGATACCGTACTTACGCCAATATAACCTATCACCGCCTCCGCGGGGTTAGTAGTGCAATGGATGTTGCCGGGCTCGCTTGACGGCTGTGCATCAAAAATGCTCCCCAGTTGCTCCGTATTTTTCTTTATGTTGGTGTAAAAATTATATGCTTCGGGCGTTAACGCATATTGACGCACCAGTATGCTGTATTTGTCCTCTATTTTTTCGGAAGAAGAGGGTATAAATAATATCGGATTTTGGTAAATAATGTTTTGGGCCAATTTGGCCGATGAGCCTAAGACTATGTCGCTGGAAGGCCCTCCCGCAAAGCAATAGGTGACGGACTGGTTCGGCTGCCGGGGCACCATAGCTGTGCCGTTTGAGATAAAGGTCGATGTGTACCTGGTGTAAAACCGCCACTTCTCATTATAGTCCCACCTGTAGTATTTTGTACTGTTGCTGGCATCATGTGTATTAACATACAGCTGTATCCCCGTTTTGGCCGACGACGATATGATACTAAAACCAACGCTGTCTATGGGCGGCGTGATTAAAACTGATTGCAGGTCCGACTGATATTGTTTGCCTTCGGAAGTCCTGATCGTCAAACGGTATTGATGCGAATTGTCGAGGTGTAAACCGGCAGAAACATAATTGCCGTTAGCAGCTTCGGCTAAAGGATAAGTAGTGTTTTGATCGCTTACAACGGCAACCGTTGCGCCTGCTACCGGGTTAAGCGTTATCTTGCTGGATATATTGACCGTATGGCTAAGCGTTATGATGGTTGAGTCGGCGCCAGGGTTTATGGCGCCTTCCACCACCAGGTAAGTTGCATCTGAGGCAACGACCGGCGGATCATAAGGCTTTTTGCAGCCTAAAGCAGCGATAATTAAAATCAATATATAAATTAATTTTTTCATCTTCGTCATTGCCAAAACGCTGGCTTTTTATTAGTTCCCCGTAAAGTACAATCGACACATTCAGGCGTTGACCCGGTGTGCCCGACGATCTTCGCACCGCCAATTCTTTGTATGACAAGAATGGCCTGCACGGGAATAAATTGATAATTTTTACCTGCCCCTTTGTTTGCATTAAAGTATTCGTTCTCCTGGTTTACGCCAACGGTTGCGCTTGGCGGCTTGAAATCCAGGTATAACGAATCAAGCGCGCAGTTTGGGTAAACCGGGGCCGGCACCCATCCGGGCAATTGAGTGTTCGTAATAAATATCCGTTTGCTCGTCACCCGCCCGGCGCTTAAGTACCCGATAACCGGTTCCGAAGGGTTTGAAACCGAATGAATATTGCTGGCAATCTCCGTAGGCTGCGGGTCGAATATTCCGCCCAGTTGTTCAGAGCTCGATTTTAAGTTCTTCCAAAAATTGTAGGCTTCCCCGGTTAGCGCATATTGCCTCACCAGGATACTGTACTTTGTGCCAATTTTTTCGGAAGTTGACGATACGAACGTTACCGGGTTATTGGAAATAACGTCACGTGACAATGCCGACGACGAACCGAGTACAATATTGCTCGATGTATCGTTCCCCCAGCATTGATAAACCTGGTTGGCGGGCAGTTGACGTTCAATAACCGTATCGCCGTTCGAGACATATCCCGAATAATAGTTTGAGTGGAATATCCAGGTCTCCTGGTAATCCCAGCGATAATAATGGGTGTTATTTTTAGGATCGTGTGCGCTCACGTTGATCTGCATACCATTTCCCTTTATATCATAGCTAATGGAATCAATTGGCGGGGTATTGACTACAGGAACGAAATCAGAAAGATATTGCTCTCCGGAAACCAGCATCCTTAAACGATATTTCCTCGTACTATCAAGGTTTAAGGCGGGTATCGCATATTTTCCGCCGCCTATTTCCTGTAAAGGATAAACGTTGTTTTGATCGCTCTCGATCGTAACTGTGCCGCCAAGTACAGGGTTATATGTCGTTTTGGCCGACAGGTTAACCGTGTGGCTAAGTTTAATAATGGTTGAGTCAGGGCCGCTATTGAGCACCCCTTCCACCACCAGGTAACTTTTTGCCGAGTTGATCGCCGGCGGGTTATATGGTTTTTTGCATCCCACAATAATAAACGCCGCTAATACATAAACAACTGTTTTCCTCTTCACAATTAATTCCAAATCGTAGTTTGATCATCCCTGACAGCATTGGGTTTGATAACCTTTTTCATTCAGGTCAAAACCTTATGTTATAATTAACAAACGGAATGGGTGATGCAAAAATGGATAATTTATAACCGCTGATCACCCCGCCCTGTTCGGTAAAGAACGTAGAATAGGCGTTTTGCCTCCCGGTGAGGTTATACACACCTATACTCCACGAATTGTGAAAAAATTGGTGTACCCGATGATTGCCTTCTATGTTGATCGAAAAATCAGACCTGAAATAATCTGGTATCCGATATGCGTTACGATCTGAATAAAATACCCTTTCCGATCCGGCATACTCATACTTCGCTATCGGCAAAGTGATCGGTCTGCCGGTACTATAGGCAATATCTAACGATACGCTGTACCGGTGGGTAAACCGGTAATTGCCTGTAAAGTTAAACGCGTTGGGTTTATCATAATCAGCAGGGTACCATGCACCGCCGTTGATCAGTTCTCCGGCATGGGGGTCATCCTGCCTCAGCAGCGTGCGCGAATAGGTATAACTTAACCATCCGTTTAGCTTACCCGCAGTCTTTTTCAGCAAAACCTCTAATCCGTATGCCTTGCCTTCATCGTTTATAACATCTTGCTCAACATGCTGATTCAGGATCAGTACGGCGCCGCTCCGGTAATCCAGCACATTCTTTAGCCGCTTATAATAGCCCTCGATGGACATTTCAATGGTGTTGTTAGCAGCATTTTTAAACAAGCCCAATGATACCTGGTCGCCATATTCAGGTTTGATATTAGGATCGCTTAACTTGTAAACGTCTGTTGGCGAAATTGCGGTAGAATTTGACAGCAGGTGAATGTACTGGTGCAGCGTGTTGTATCCTGCTTTTATCGACAGATCTTCATTTAACAGATAACGAGCAGCTAATCTTATATCAGGAGCAGCGTAGGTATTGATGATCTTGCCACCTTGGAAACGCGTACTGTCCAGAACATTATCCGGGATCTTTGGCAGGTTTGGTGCGTAAGTGTTAACGGTTTGCGCACCGATGTAGTTGTATACATTGAACCTTACCCCCGCACTTACTTCAAGTTCGCTATTCACTTCATACTTATCGCCGAGGTATATCGCACTTTCCGCCGCTTGTTCCGGGGCGATCACCTGTGGAAGTACCAGCGACCCTTTTCCATCAGGTTCATAGGTTCCGGGCTGGGTATAATAATAGATGGAAGTAAGACCGAAATCAATGGTGTGTTTACTGCTTAAATAATAGGTGAAGTCTGCACGGAAATTCGATTGGTTAATATTATAGCCCAGGTTGTACCCGTTCACCGGGTTTGCAGTGCTGGCTATGCTGTACTGGTACCTGTCGTATCCCGCTGTTATTAAGCTAAACAGTTTGGTGTTAAAGTTATGCTTCCACTTTAAATTGATGTTTTTATTGCTGTATTGGTAAGTGGTATCGCTGTTTAGTTTAAATTTATCATTACTGATATAGCTGGATAAATACAGGTTGTTTTTCTCGTTGATCTGGTGGCTCAAATCCAGGTTCATATCATAAAACGAAGCCGCGCTGTTTTTATAAGCCTGCGGAAGTAATTTGAGCAGCCAATTGGAATACGATGTTCTGGCACCGAAAATAAAAGAGGTTTTATCTTTTACTATCGGGCCCTCGATATTGAACCGGCTGGTTAGTAAGCCTATACCGGCTGAGCCCGTAAATATTTTTTTGTTGCCTTCCCGGTCGGTTACCTCAAGCACTGATGATAAGCGGCCTCCGTATTTTTCGGGTATGCTGCTTTTGTACAGCTCAATATCCTTTACGATGTCGGGGTTAAACGCTGCAAAGAATCCAAAGAAGTGCGCAGGATTATAGATAGTTGATCCGTTGAGCAGGATCAGGTTTTCATCCGCTGCACCGCCCCGAACGTTGAACCCGGTGGTAGCCTCCCCGACTGATGTAACACCCGGCAGGGTAAGTACTACCTTTAATACATCGGTTTCGCCGAAAGCTGTCGGTATTTGTTTGATGTTTTTAATATCGAGTCGCGTTACGCCAAGTTCAACGCTTTTTACGTTTGCCACCTTGTCGGCAGATATTTTTACCTCCTTAAGGCTGTTTACCTGTTCCTGCATCTCGATATTCAGCTTGCCGTCCGAATAAAGGATGATCTGTCGCCTGGTATCGCGCATGCCCAGGCCCCTTACGTTCAGCACGTGTCTGCCCCGTGGAAGCGACAACGTAAAATACCCGAATTGGTCCGTTGCCACGCCGCTTTTTGTGCTCGCCACATAAATACTTGCGCCGACAATGGCTTCGCCCGATTTAATATTGCGTATATATCCGCTTATAATTGAATTTCCCGGTCTTATCGTATTTGTCCTGGTACCTATTTCGTACAGTTTGTTTTCCGTAGTTGCGTCGGGCACCTTTTTGTCGGTCTCTGCCGTATAGTCTGCAACCGCGGTAGTCGGTTTTGGGGTGCTAGACGTGGCTACGTCGGCAAACCCGGGCGCGAGTTCTACTTTTATCTGCCGGCTTTTTGTAAGGAAAACCTGCTGTTGCGCGGTAATGGCGTAATGAAAATTCGTTTTATCAAACGCCATGTCCAGGATAGTAGCCAGGGGCTTATCGTTCACCTGCAGGGTTACTTTCAGGCTGTCAAACTGGGCTGGGTCGTAATAAAAATGATATGTGCTTTTTGACTCAATATCACTAACAACCTGTGTTATAGTTGCCTGCTGAAAATTGACGCTGATCAATTTACTGTTACCCTGTTGGGCATACGATATCCGCAGCAACAAAAACAGGCAAAAACTGAGAAGGTAGGCTTTTTTCATATTAATTGGTTAAATGGTCATAATAAGATGCAATTTTGACCATTGCCTCTTCGGGATTTCTGCGGTACTTGATCTGATTTTCCTTTAAATATTTTTGAATTTGCTTCTTCTTGTCTTTTAAGATATCAAGCAATGCTCCCTGTCCCGAAAAACTATAATAAATATTGTTTTTTCTGATGAAATAGGCTTTTTCGTAGTTAAAGTAGCTTTCGCTGCTTTGGGTGCTTGTAGTGGTTTGAATATTTTTAGAGTGTTTAGCCAATATTTGTAGGCGACCACCATACAATTCCTCGTAGTATCCGGGTTGTATAACGGGGTTATTTAAAAAAGTAACTGTATCAACGCGGATAAAATGATGGTCGAGAAAATCAAAACTCGCTACTTTGTCTTTTATCAAACTGAACTTGGTAAAATGGTTGTACAACAAAACAACTACGGCATCGCCATAAATGTCGTAAAGCATAGGCACTCCGGCGAAATGAATATTGTCGTAAAATACCGATCCGGGCGTAAAGGCATTAACATCGGCATAGTAGGCATTGCCTTTTATGGTTGGGTCGTAAAAATTATACTCCTTGCCATTATATAAAGGCGATTGTTTCCCGGCAGACGAATAAAAAAGACTCAGCGTGTTATTCAATGCATTCTGCTGCGAACTGCTGTCGCCGGGCGCGGATTGAGCAACAACCCGGGCATTGATGACGAGACAAAGCATACCCGTTATCAGCAGGAAAAAAGTACATCTTCTCATAAGTTAAGGTTAAAAAGGAAAATTACATTACTTAAAGTTAAAAATCAAACTTTTAACGGAATTTTTAATGCCTTCACCACGTTTTACGTCAAAACTAAAGCGATTGTAACAATGACAGGCTCGTTTCAACTAAAATATTAGTCAAATCGGCAAGCCGGTGCGAAATTGCGACAATTGATCCTTTGGTTTTTTATTGTCGTAAGAAAGCAAAAAAAGTACTATTCGAAAAATTTTTTTTATTAACGCCGGGGGAATTGTTAATAAATAATTTATCGGCACGCAAAAAATCTGCAGTATTCTTGAAACAAAAAAACGTTGTAAATATGAAGACAATAAAACTACTGGCTATCACCCTGTTGGCCTTATTCAGCTTTAACCTTGCCGGTGCACAGCCGAAGCATCAACACAAAAAACATGCTCATGCTCATCATAAACGGGCTATGCATCATCACCATAAAGCTGCTGCCCGCCACCATCATAAGGCGCGCCATGCTCATCACCCCCACCACAAAAAGTAATCAAGCAGAAGCCCTCCGGGTAACCGGGGGGCTTCTGTTTATTTCTGTTAATGAATAAAGCCTTAGAGCTTGCGTTTCACTTCAACATTTTCATACGCTTCAACGATGTCGCCTATTTCAATATTGTTAAAGTTGTGAATATTCAAACCGCACTCGTATCCGGCGTTTACTTCTTTCACATCATCCTTAAAGCGTTTTAACGAGGCCAGCTCGCCGGTGTAGATCACCACGCCCTCACGAATAATACGTATTTTGCTGTTGCGGGTAATTTTACCATCCAGTACCATACAACCGGCGATTGTACCTACTTTGCTGATCTTGAAAGTCTCGCGGATCTCCACATTAGCAACGATCTTCTCTTCAAACGTCGGTGCAAGCATACCTTCCATCGCTGCCTTGATCTCATTGATCGCATCGTAGATGATGGAATACAACCTGATGTCGATCTGCTCATGCTCGGCCAGTTTGCGTGCACCGCCTGATGGACGCACCTGGAAACCGATAATGATCGCATCCGAAGCAGTTGCAAGCAATACATCCGACTCCGAGATCTGACCCACCGCTTTCGATATAATGTTAACCTGTATCTGCTCAGTTGAAAGTTTCAGCAATGAATCGGACAGCGCTTCGATCGAACCATCCACGTCGCCTTTTACAATGATATTTAACTCCTTGAAGTTGCCTACAGCCAAACGGCGGCCGATTTCATCAAGGGTGATATGTTTTTGTGTACGTAAGCCCTGTTCGCGTTGTAACTGCAGGCGTTTGTTGGCAATTTCGCGGGCTTCAACTTCATTTTCCAATGCGTTGAATTTATCCCCTGCCGTTGGCGCGCCCTGCATACCCAATACTTGTACTGGCGTAGAAGGGCCAGCCTTATCTACCCGTAGTCCGCGTTCATTGGTCAATGCTTTAACGCGGCCGCTGTAACAACCTGCTAATATTGGGTCGCCTACTCTTAAGGTACCTGCCTGCACTAAAATGGTGGTTACAATACCACGGCCTTTATCCAAAGCAGCTTCGATAACTGTGCCTACAGCACGTTTATTTGGGTTGGCCTTTAGCTCCAATAACTCAGCTTCCAACAATACTTTTTCTAATAGCAGATCTACGTTTAGCCCTGTTTTGGCCGATATTTCCTGCGACTGGTATTTACCGCCCCATTCTTCAACCAAAATATTCATTGCTGATAATTGCTCACGTACCTTATCGGCATTTGCTCCCGGCTTATCAATTTTATTGAACGCGAATATGATAGGTGCGCCGGCAGCCTGCGCATGGTTAATGGCCTCGCGGGTTTGCGGCATTACGCTGTCGTCAGCAGCTATTACGATAATTACAATATCCGTCACCTGGGCGCCCCTGGCACGCATGGCGGTAAACGCCTCGTGACCCGGTGTATCCAGGAAAGTGATCTTTCCTTTATCATCGGGCAGCGTCACTTCGTAAGCGCCGATGTGCTGGGTTATACCACCTGCTTCGCCGCCAATAACATTGGTTTTACGTATAAAGTCGAGCAATGAGGTTTTACCATGGTCAACGTGGCCCATGATGGTAACAATGGGTGCGCGAGGAATTAAATCCTCTGGCCTATCAGGTTCTTCAAGGTTAGCTTCCTCATCCTGTGGTTTTACAAATTCAACCTGGTAGCCAAACTCATCAGCAACAATGCTTAGTGTTTCGGCATCAAGCCTTTGGTTGATGGAAACGAACATGCCCAGGCTCATACACGTGGAGATGATCTGCGTTACAGACACATCCATCATGTTAGCCAGTTCATTGGCAGTAACAAACTCCGTAACCTTAAGTACTTTTGATTGCAGCTCCTGCTCCATTGCCAGTTCTTCGGCCGAAGCAGCTACATCGTCGCGCTTTTGCCGGCGGAATTTTGCCCGCTGTGCAAATTTGCCCGACTTACCTGCACCGCTTAAACGGGCAAGGGTTGCCTTGATCTGGTCTTGTATATCTTTTTCTGAAGGTTCTTCTTTAGGCGTAACAGGCTGGCCTGGCCGGTTCCTGTTATCCGGACGCGCCCCGCCCGGCTGGTTGGTGCGGGCTCGGAAATCACCTCCGGGACGGTTTCCGCCCTGGCCCTGGCCTTGCTGGCCGGCGCCGCCTTGTTGGCCGGGGTTACCACCCTGCGGGTGATCTTTACGTTTTCTTTTGCGTTTGTGATCCTGCGAGCTGTTCGTATTTGACGATGATGCTACAGGATTACGTTTTGGCGCATCAACAGGTAATTGTATTTTACCAACCACATTTGGGCCGGTTAAACGCTCTGCCTTCGCACGGATCACTTCAACCTCAGGTTCCTGGGGTTCCTCAACAACCGGCTCCGGAGCTGGTTTAACGGGCGCGGGCGTTTCTTCTATTTTAACTTCCGCAGCAGGCGCTTCGGCAACGATCTCCTTTGGTGCTTCCTTAACCGGTTCAACAGCCTGCGTCGGCGCAACAACTTCAGGCTCGGTAACTTCAGGCTTCTTTTCAACAGGTTTCTCAGCCTGGGGCGCCTTTGCATTCAAATTATCCAGGTCAATTTTACCAACTACCTTAACACCAGGCAATAAATCGTTGTTGTCCTGCGGTTTAGGCACCGGCACCTCAACAGGTTTTGGCTTTTCTGCAGCGGGCGGGGTAAAATGATGGATATTCTTTATTAATATTTCTTCGTTCTCGAAATCACGTGAACGACGATTTTCAACGGGTTTTTCCGGGAAGTGAACAGGCTCCTCTTTCCTTATCTTACCAATACTGATTTGTTTGGCTTCCTCTTTAATTATTTTGTCAACAGCAAATTCCTTCAACAAAGTTGCGTACATGTCGCTATCCAGCTTGGCCATAGGTTGCTTTTGAACCTTATAGCCCTTTGTAGCCAGAAAATCGACAATGGTACCCATACCAATGTTCAATTCCTTTACTGCTTTTATTAAATTTATGGATTTGTCTTCTGACATTTATTCCTTTCTGTTTCTGCCTTTTTTTGCAAAAATACGATTTTAATTTTGGTTATAGCGCTTATTCGAACTCCGCCTGCAGAATTGATAATACTTCCTTAACGGTTTCTTCTTCCAGGTCGGTGCGTTTTACCAACTCATTAACGCTTAAAGCCAATACGGATTTCGCGGTATCCAAACCAATTCGTTTGAACTCGTCGATGATCCAGCTGTCAATTTCGTCTGAGAATTCTTCGATATCCACGTCTTCGTCCTGCTCATCAGCCTCACGGTAAACGTCTATTTCGTACCCGGTCAATTTGCCTGCCAGTTTAATATTATGCCCGCCGCGGCCTATCGCCAATGATACCTGGTCGGGTTTTAGATATACGGCGGCTGTTTTTTTCTCATCATCTAACTTGATAGAAGTGATTTTTGCGGGCGACAATGCACGCTGAATATACAACTGCAGGTTATTGGTAAAGTTGATCACGTCGATATTCTCGTTTTTCAACTCACGAACAATACCATGTATACGCGATCCTTTCATACCTACGCAGGCGCCTACCGGATCGATACGGTCATCATACGATTCTACTGCAACTTTCGCTCTTTCGCCCGGTTCGCGAACGATCTTTTTGATGGTGATCAGGCCGTCAAAAATTTCAGGCACTTCCATTTCGAACAAGCGCTGTAAAAACTCAGGCGCAGTACGCGAAATGATGATTTTGGGGTTGCTGTTCAGCATGTCCACCTTATCAACCACCGCTTTTACTGTATCCCCTTTTTTAAAGTAATCGGCAGGTATTTGTTCTGATTTGGGCAGCAGCAATTCGTTGCCTTCATCATCAAGCACCAGGGTTTCTTTTTTCCAAACCTGGTAAACCTCACCTGTAACAATTTCGCCTACGCGATCTTTATATTTCTTGAATATTTCGTCTTTCTCTAATTCTAAAATTTTCGACACCAGCGTTTGGCGGGCAGCAAGTATGGCACGGCGGCCAAAACTTTCCAGCGTGATCTGCTCCACATAGTCGTCGCCAACCTCAAGGGATGGGTCTATTTTATGCGCTTCGGCCAACTCAATTTCCAGGTCGTCATCTTCGCTGAATCCGTCTTCCATTACCGTGCGGGTTCGCCAAATTTCAAGGTCACCGTTATCGGTATTTACAATTACATCGCAATTTTCGTCGTTACCATACTTTTTCCTGATCATGCTTCTGAAAACGTCTTCCAGTACGCTCATCATGGTAGGGCGATCGATGTTTTTGAAATCTTTAAATTCCTGGAAAGAATCAATTAAATTAACATTGCTCATTTTTCATTAAATTTAATTTTTCATTAAAGGCAATGAAGCGATCATGAGCTTGTTGATTTGCTTTTTTAAGTTGCAGCTCATGATGGTTCTTACTTGAATGATATTAACACTTTTGTTTCTGTTATTTTGTCTATCGGGATAACGCTTTCAATTTCTTCAGCCTTTTTCCCTTTTTCTTTTATTTTTTCTTCAATTACGATGGCATCTTCAGTAATGCTACTTAGTTTGCCCTCTCTTTTTGTACCGTCGGCCATTTTTATCGATAAATTACGGCCCACATTTTTCAGGTATTGCCTGATCGACGTCAGCGGCGCATCCAGCCCCGGCGATGATACCTCCAGCGTATACGCGCTTTCGACCACATTCTCTTCCTCCAGGTGAAAGCCCACATGCCTGCTCACGGCAACACAATCATCTATCCCAATGCCGTTATCGCCATCCAGCAATATCGTCAGTTTCCCGTTGGGAAGCATTTTTATTTCGACGATAAACAGGTTTGGTTTATCGGCTATCTTCTCCTCAACCAGTTCCCTTACCCTTTTTTCAATATTCATTGTCTTTCAACTCAATTAGCTTTGCCCTCTTTACCGCTTGCGGAAGAGAGGGCCGACCAGCGAGGCGTAGTCGGGGTGAGTCGACTCGCCGCTTTGCACTGGCGTTAATGTCCGCCGGGTTGACTCACCCGGTCGTTGCTTCGCTCGACCACCCTCTCTTCGCCTGCGGCGGAAAGAGGGAAACATATTTTAACGTTTTGTGGCGGGCAAAAAAATAATTGATAATAAAAGAGGGGACGTCGGTCCCCTCTCCATTTTTTAATTACGATGCAAATATAATAAGTTTTGTTGATTTTTCAAAACGTTTATTTCTTAAAAGTCAAGTCGGTATACGCCTGGCTGCCCAATTTTTGTTTGTGCCTGATGATGTCCCAGGTGCTTTTACCTTCGCCGAACTGAAAACAGCGTAAAAAGTAGGTTTCGCCCTTTATAAAAGGGGTGTCAGGCGTAAATATTACCGCATCTCCGGACAAGTTGTAGATACCTGGCTGCGGTCGCTGAAAATCCTTCATATCGGTATCGGCCGGCATGCGGTAAATCGGGAAAATATTTTGCCATGCGCCGGAATCCCGCCGGATTTCGTTCAAAATGAGGCTGTCGGGACCGGTTATTTTTAAAGCGCCGGTGTTTTGAAGGGCCGCTTTGAATGCTATTTTATTTGAACCGGGCGAACACGCAAACAAAAGCAATAGCGAGACTAATGATATATTTCTGATTAACTGGTTCATAACGGTTTTTTAATCATCAGTATCCTCAATGCCGGAAACGTGGTTAAGTAATTTGCAGTAAGCAAAGTGGCCTGCAATCCCAGCTGATCAAAATTAAGTTTATATTCTTTAGTATGCCTAAAATCTGAGATAAGGGCAGTTCCGCCGTTTTTTAAAACCCTGGCTATTTCCTTGCATGCTGAAACCCTACCTTCCTTGTTATAAATGTTATGTAAGCACAGGTTGGAAAGGATCACATCAAAGGAGTTATCGGCAAAACCCATCGCCATTGCATTTTCATTCTTTACCTCCACTTTATCTTTTACGCCTTCAATTTCAGCATTTTTTATCGCGTTCTCAACGTTATTGCCCGTAAGGTCATCGGCATTCCAGATGTCGATGCCGGTAGATTTCCCGCTAGTAAGTTTTTTTGCCGCACCGATCATCAGTAAGCCTTTACCCGTGCCAACGTCGAGGACTTGTTCGTCACCGCGCCAGGAGATCATATTCAGCATCCGGTCGCGGTGTTTGTATTTGCCAAACAAGGAATAAATCAACATTAAAAAGCCCGGTAAGAAAAGATAAATACCCGACCAAAATAGCCAGGATACATCAATACTTAGCTTCCCGATTTTTAGGATTGGAAAGAAAACCGATATTATAAAACAGGAAGCCGCTCCGATAAAAAGGTTACGAATAACGCCGGGTGCGTCCACGCCGTAGCGCGCTTTTTGATTGTTTGACATTTTGTGCGAAAAAAAACCACAAAGTTCACGAGGGACACTAAGAAAGCACAAAGAATATATATCTATCACTTTGTGTCCTTTGTGAAACCTTTGTGTTAAATACCTTTTCTTATTAAACAAACGTATAGGATCACCAAGGTTTCACTAAGGGCACTAAGGGGAAAGTTTATAAACGTTTAAAGGTAAAGAAATCAACGTCGCAAAAGACTTTCCTGCTTTAATAAAGACTTTGAACCAGCGCGTTTGTTACAAGCCGTTCTTCAATTCGTGCTATATCGCTCCCGCTTTTTCTGTCGCGTCTGTTTAAATTATTTAAAAGCGCTGTTTTTTACGGCTAAAATCGCTTCACTTCAAAATTTAAAAAAAAATTAACATAATATTTGTTTCGTACGAAATTTTTCCTATGTTTGATCCGATGAATATGAAAGATCAAAATAAACAACTGGAACCCACCAAATCGGAGCTGGAAATACTGCAGGTTTTGTGGGAGATCGGCCCATCAACGGTGCGCGAAGTAAATAACGAACTGCTGAAGCAAAAGGATGTTAACTATACGACGACTTTAAAGCTGATGCAGATCATGGCCGACAAAGGCATACTTGCCCGCGACGAAAGCCAGATGAAACATATTTATCGCGTTGCTGAGGAAGAGCAAAAAACGAAGGACCATCTGCTGGAAAAGTTTGTCGACTCGATGTATAAAGGCTCAGCAAGCAAACTGGTAATGCAACTGCTGGGCAACAAAAAAACCTCGAAGGAAGACTTACAGGCCATAAAAGAACTGCTGAACAAACTGGAAAAAGAATAACACTAAAAAATAAACTGAATTGTTATGGAAGCCTCAACAACAAATACATTCCTAAGCGATCATATTATAAAGGCATTGTGCAGCACTTTGATGCACTCGCTGTGGCAGGGAATTTTACTTGCCCTGGTAACTGGTGCGATCATTGTTTTTACAAAAAAAGCTAGCGCCGCGCATCGTTACAACCTTTTGATCGGTGCGCTTGCACTGTTTGCCCTTGGTGTAACGATGACCTTCATAACACAACTGCAAAAGCAGGCGGGCAACAATATTACCGCCGTTGCCTATCCGACCGGCACCCCTGCGGGCGGCACATATACAAGCGAAGCGCATGTGAGCAATGCGCACCCGGCAGCCACCATGCCCCTGGCAGCGCTGGCCTCGGGGCCCATAGCGCAACAATCCGGCAGGACGGACGTCACCGGGACGGTGATCAACTACTTTAATTCGCATTATAATATCATCGTTTTAATATGGTTTTTAATCATTTGCGCTAAAAGTGTACAAATGGCGGTGGGGCTGCATAGCGTATTTCATTTAAAGCGGACAAAAGTTTTTGCGGCTGGCAAAGATTTGGAAAACCGGGTTTTAGAACTGGCGACGCAACTGCATATCAGGCAAACTATTCGCTTACTTGAATCTGGTATAGCAAAAGTGCCGATGGTTATCGGTCATTTAAAACCGGTGATATTGATCCCGATAGGGCTGATCAATTCATTAACCACCGATGAGGTGGAAGCGATCCTGGTGCACGAACTGGCCCATATCCGCAGGAGGGATTACCTGGTAAACCTGCTGCAGAGTTTTATGGAGATCATTTTCTTTTTTAACCCAGCCGTTTTATGGATATCGCAGCTGATTAAAACCGAAAGGGAAAATTGTTGTGATGACCTGGCGATTGCGCAAAGCCGCAACAAAGAAAGTTATATCCGGGCACTGGTTTCGTGCGAGGAATACCAGGCTGCGGGACCAGCCTATGTCATGGCTTTCCCGGGTAGCAAAAACACGTTGCTGGACAGGGTGAAAAGGATGGTTGGCAGCGGCAATCATTCGCTCAATGTGTTCGAAAAAGCAATACTGACTATTTGCTTGGTGGTTTTTGGTTTGGGTATATCAGCATTTACCGCCCGTGAGCATATTAAAAAAGCGTTTAAATCTGTCGTTGCGGTTATCCAGCATGATATAAAGGCCGAGCCTGCATCGCCGGCAAAAGCAACCCGCGATACCACAGTAAAAAAACAGTCCGCAGCGGTTAACCCAACCGCTGCACTGTTGGGCCACTTGCAAAAACCGGATATGTTAGGTATTGATTCGGGCCACGCGGCAAGCATGGGAGCATTAAAACAATTAACCGCTAAACTGGATAGTTCGCGCGATGATCATACGACGGTGCAACAGCAGTTAACCGCCCTGGCAAAGCTGGATACCGGTCACTTTTATAAATTCCGGGCTATTGGCCGCGAACTTTACCGTGAGCAACTGGTGGTGGATACTAACCACGTAAGTATCAGTCTAAACGAACGCGAACTTATTGTAAACGGTGTGCGTTTGCCCGAAGAGGTGCATGCAAGATTTTACCGCAAGTTTGGCAACAATAAAAGCAGCAATAACTACAGCCGCAATTATGCAAGCACTAACTATGCAAGCACTAACAACGCAAGCGGCAACTACGCAAGCAGCGGTTCGGGCAGTTCTTATGCCGGTAACGACGGCGTGCAATCAGGCAGCGGCAATTCACACGCCGATGCTTATGCAACCAGCAATTACGATTCATCGGGATATGCACATGCCGAAGGGGGTTATAAAAAAGCCAACGACGCGCGCCAAAAACACTGGGAGGAACAAGAAAAGAAACTGGTAGCCGATCTGTTGCACGATGGCCTGATCACCGACCCAAAGAATGTGTCGTTCTCCCTCAGCAAAGAAAAGCTGATGATTAACGGCAAAAAACAAAGCGACGACATTTATAAAAAGTACAAGGAAAAATACGCCGCGGATATGAACGGAACCACCTGGAACTGGACCTATTCGCATCATGAGTAAGGGGTGATCGAGTCGTTGAATAAGTTGAAACAGTCATGTTCTAACCTATTCTGGCTTCCCCCCATCACCTCAAAATAACCACAAAACCCGACAAGGCTTTCGCCCCATTATTTAAATCGATGATATAATAAAATGTACCCGACGGAAGGGGCGAGCCTTTATAGCGGCCATTCCATGGGATGCTGTAGCCTAGGGATGCGTACACTTTTTGGCCATAGCGGGTGTATACGCTTACGTTGCAGGCGGGGAAAAGGTCGAGGTTTTTTATGATCCAGGTATCGTTTACACCGTCGCCGTTGGGTGTAAAGGTATTGGGTATTACCAAAGCATTGTCGGGCAGTACCGTAAGCACGCCAGGCGACAGGATGATGCTGTAATCATTGGATATCGCCCCTGATATGCTGATGGGATATTTCCCGACAGGCGAATCAGCCAGTGCGGTTGTGGTTAAAATTGGTGGCGAGGACAGGTCCGACGGGGTATCGCCATTTACAAAACCGGTGTAGGTTGCCGTCAGGGCGGGGACAGGGCCGCCCACAAATTGAGTTTTATCATCGGCCTTTATGGTAAGCGGCGCGGGCGTTACTGTGCTTAGGGGCATGGCTACATTTACGTCTGCCGCATTTGGCGCCGTTAATTTAATATTACCCGAATAGCCGCCAGCATGCGTGGCTGCCGCCAGGCGTATATAAATGGTGGCCGGACCGGTAGTTCCGGCGCCTAACCCCGTAAGTGAGGCGGTTGTATTAAATTGAATATCATCTGTGCTGATCTCGAACCCAGGGGGCGCTGTAATGGATATATTGCCCGTTATTTCAATTCCGGTTACGCTGAACGTGGTGGCAGCCGAAGCCGTACCATAAACGGTATTTAAGGGCGAAGGCGTGCCTGATGTAGTTATTTGCGACGGCGGGGCGGGATTAACGGTTATGGTGAAAGTTACCGGCGCGCCGACGCAAGGATTAACCGCAATAAAATCGCCATAGGAAAAAGCGCCGGAGAGTATTCCACTTCCAAGAAAGATCGTTTTTTCGATCAAATAATTGGAGGTTAGGTCGACTATCTGCACATCAAGCGAATTCTCGTTAACCACGTATAATTTTTTTCCGTCGGGGGTAAGCGACAAGCCGCAGGGCTGATCCTCAGTGGGTATGGTTCCCACTATCGACAGCGTTTTTGTATCGATCACCGAAACCGTGTACGAATACTCGTTACTGACGTAAACCCGCTGGCCATCCGGAGAAATTTTTACCACTTCGGGGGCTACGCCTGTATTGATGTTTTGTATTAATTTATGGCCGGCAACGTCAATAACCGAAACATCGCCGGTATTATAACATGCTGCATAAATGGTTTTGCCATCGGGGCTAACGGCCATACCCAAAGGAAACTCATCAGTGGGGGCCGTCGCGATTATTTTCCGGGTGGTTGTACTGATATAAAATATACTATAAGCACCGCCGCTGCAGTAAAGGGTGCTTTCATCGGGGCTAAGGGCCACCTCCCAAACTTCGTTATTGCCTACATCAATATAGCTTACCGAAAAATCTGCGGCGTTGATCACTGCTATTTGCCCTCCGCTTATATTGCTGCAGTACACTTTTGATCCATCGCGTGTTACCACGCAGTTGTATGGCGTACCGCCCACGTTTACATTGGCTAAAACCGTTTTGGTTGCAGTATTGATCACCGATATCGAATTAGCCCCCGCGTTGCAAACATATGCACGGCTGCCGTCAGCACTTACCTGCGAGCCAAAAGGCCCCAACTGCGTGGTTATGCGCGCCTTAACAGTTTCGGTTCGGGTGTCAATTACCGTAGCGCCCACTTCGGAGTTATCGGCAATATAAGCATCGCCGTTAAAATAAGGGGTAACCGTAATATGCGCGGTGATGGATTTGCCGGTGTTGTTAATTGCTGTAAATGCCGGTATGGAGCCTGTGCCTGAGGCGACAAGGCCAATTGCCGGGTTATCGTTCGTCCATTTAAAAACGTCAGCATTGCCCGTAAAATTTATGGCTGTAGTTTGCGCGCCCGCGTCGACGGTTTGATCAGAAACGGCGTTAACCACGGGCAGCGCGTTGATGCTGGCCGTAACGGATACCTGCTGGTCGGCCGAGCCGTGAGTACCTATGGTACAAATTCCCGGGTTAAGGCCAGCCGGCGCCGTAGCCGCCGACCTTACATATATAGTAGCAGAACTAACCGACCCGCCGGAAGGTGCAATAGTAACCGAGTTTTGGTAGCCGCTGTTTACAGATAAAGAAACCTCGAAATATTGCGGCGCCTGCACACTGATGCTACCGGTAAGGCCAGTCCCCGAAACCGTAAACTGCGTAACGGCAGGGCTTACCGAAGCACTTCCGGCGCAGGCCGAAATAACACCGCTCACGGGGCCTACCACAACTTGCTGCGCTGTTGCACGAGTACAAAAAAATATAAACAGGATTGCCAAAAAAGGAAAACACCTTCTCATAAGCGGGTTTTTATGCAATTACGCAATAAAACGGCAAGAAGATACAGTGGCCTTTGTTATTTAGCCTACGGTCGGCGTTTTGACCCGGGCGGCCTTATGTTGTTTGTCTGAAACCGGGACGCTTCGACGGGCGTAGTCTAAAGTCAATTCGGCTGGACTTTAGCCTTGGGGCTTTTGGGGGGTGTCAGCAAAATACATTTTCAGAGCGCCCTTGTTTTTGGCCTCGATTTCGCCGCGATATATAAACGTAAATTGATCTTTTACAAGTTGGTAGGTTTTTTCAGAAACGTTAACATTTCCCGGGATTGAGTTTTGTTCCATCCGGGCGGCGGTGTTTACCGTATCGCCCCAAATATCATAAGCAAATTTTTTAACACCCACTATCCCAGCAACTACACTGCCGGAGTGGATACCGATCCGGATATCGAAAGTTTTATCGCCCGCCAGTTTTTTTCGTTCATAAATAAACTGTCGCATCTCCAGTCCCGCATTTATTGCATTGGCGGCATGGTTAACGTCGGCATGTGGCAAACCGGCAACGGCAAGGTAGGCATCGCCGATTGTTTTTATTTTTTCGATGTGATATCTGGTAACTATTTCGTCAAACGATTTAAAGCAATGGTGCAATTCGTTCACCAGTTCCTGTGGTGTCAGCAATTCAGCTACTTTGGTAAAGTTTACAAAATCAGTAAACAGCACCGTTACCTCGTCAAACAGTTTGGCATCGGCGCTTCCTTTTCCTTTAAGCTCTTCAGCAACATCGGCCGGAAGTATATTTAACAGCAAATCGTCCGACCGTTTTTTTTCAGCGCTGATGATCTTGTTTGAATTGCGCTGGTTGATATAATTGCGGGCGATGAAGAACGATACCAGCAGTAATGCCGCTATTCCCGCGTATAAAAAATAACTCTGCGTTTTCTTGGCACTGATCTCGGCCTTTTGCAGGCTTACTGTGGTATTGGCCAAAGCACGTTCTTTTTGTTCAGCTTTCAGCTTGTTTTGGTTTGAGGACAAGTCGGCCTGTGTTTTCAAAAAATTCAGGTGCTGCAAATCCTTTTCCTTGTTGGCTAAGCTCAATTGTTGCCGGTTTAGCTGTAATTTTTGCTGCTGCTGAATCGACAAAAGTTTTTGCTGTTTCAATTGTTCCCCGGTTAGGTTTTGTACAAATTTTAGCGAGTCCTCGGTTTTTATGAACTCCTCGCGGCTAAACTCCCGCAGCTTTTCCTGGCCAAGGCTGCTGTCTCGTTGCGCTATGTAGTTTTTGTAAGTTTCATAAGCTTTCGGATAATCTTTCAGCCCGGCATAAACCCTGCTGAGCAGGTTATCAACATCCTGTTTCATGCCTTTAGCGCCCACCTGTTTTACTACCTGTGCGCTATAGCTAATTGATTCGAAGGCTTTCTTATAGCGGTCAGCGGGTTGTATGCCCTGTTCAATGAGCACCTCGTCCGGCGCATCCATGTCTAATTCACAGGTAAGAATTGATGAAATACCTTTAATAAGCGGCGAAAGATGAGGCTCGTTAAGCAACAGGTTATTATAGAAAAATGATTTCCTGTAATTTTTCTCGTTCTTATAACATAAAGCGAGTTCGCGGTATTCATTTACTCTATCAAAATTCGGCTGAGCCGCGGCGCCCGGGGGTTCATTGTTTGCTTTTTCATTCGTAACCTTTAATGCTTCTAAAAGCAAATTTTCTGCCAGCGCATATTTCTTTTCAGCAACATAACTCACCACCATATACTTTAATATCCCGGCGGTTGACTTGCCGGCTTTAATGCTTTCATTTTTTGCAAGGGTATATTGCTGAAGCGCAGTTTGATCTTCATTCAGATCGCTATAAACAAGGCCGATGTTGATATACGCATCTACAACGTAAGTTTCGTCATCAACACTTTGGGCTACGGCAAGCTCAAGCCTGGCGTATTTCAACGCCAGTGCGTAATTTATAGCATTCTCTGCCAGTTTATATTTCCGGTCCAGGTCGTTGAGGTATTTTTGAACGCTGTGCTGCACATCCGCTTTTAACCTGACAAACTTTATATTTTTTGCCGCGGTAAAGGCCTGCCGATAATAATTGAGCGCCTTTGCGGTGTCGCCATTTTTGTAATAACAATCAGCCAGCGCAAGGCTCGCCAGGCCTTCGCCCTTCGTCCATTTCAACTTTTTAGCAAGATGCAATGCCTGCAGGCCCTGGTCCAATCCTTTAATAGTGTAACCATTATTGGCATAAACCTGTGAAAGGTTTGCTAAAAGCCGGCAATGGGCGGTATCGCTCCCTGGTTTCGCCAAAAGCGCGGAAAGAGAGTCGACTTTGCCCTGGAATTTTTTTTGCGCTGACAGCAAACCCGGCAGCAATAGCACAACTAGGAGGGTTAGCAGGAATGCGGCAGTAACTGAAGTTTTTTTTGCGCCAAACATCGTGATATTGCTTACAGATAAGCAATATACAAATTTGGGCGGTTAATAAATTATGTAACCGAAGGAATTACCGGATAGCGATGGGTTTGCCCCACCCGTGAACGCTTGCAATTTGATCGGGTTCAAGCGATCCGATTTAAAAGGCGGGAGTATGCTTACAATAAATACAATTATAATTTAAAACCACGCGGATTGCAATAAGCCAAATGCTTTTAAAATCCACGTTTTCTTTTTGGGTGCCGGCGTATCAACAACAACAACAGCATAACCGTGATTCCCGTTGATCTGCTTTACCGGTATTGCCCGGGCCGTTCCGTTGCAATTTTGCGATCTAAAGTCACGCCAGTTTTCGTAACCTAAAAATTGCACCAGCGTATTAAGGGTATGGGTAGTAGGCCGGCTGTCGTATTTCACTTTTCCCCAAACCCTTTTTAATGTTACGTGGCTCAAAGGTGCGCCGGTACGCTCCTGTATTTTTTCGCTTAATATTACAAAATCCTGGTTGGTCCATTCATGGCTATCACCCCAACCGGTGTTGGATTCATATAATTTTATCGTTTTTTCTATCAAAAACTCAAGTGTATTCATAGCACAAAAACAAATATTCAGACCAGGGGGAATTTAATCGATACGTTTTAACCGCCAATCCATCACCAATCTCTAATCAACTAATCTCTAACCGCTAATCTCTACTTCCCCGAATTATTAGGATAATTTACCCCGGGCCCAAAAAAACACTCGTCCGATGTAATTTTTCCACCTTTTAACTTAAAGTGCTCGCTGTTCCGAAATAATTTGCCGGCCGTTGTCCAGCCATTGTAAACTATAAACACATCATCTCCATTTGCAACAACGTTATCCACATCAAATTTTTTGATCTTGTAAGCGTTTGGCCAGCACCTTTCCTTAAATGCCTTTACGCTAATATGATCATCAACCGGGCTGGAAAAAGTAAATCCGTCAGCGAGAATTTGCTGCAACGAATTCCAATCTTTTTTCTCAAAAGCGGTAAAAAAAGCCCTAACGACCTTTTCATTTGGTCCATTTTGGGTCGCAACGGTTTGGGCAAATCCTGGCTTGCAAGATAATAGCACCCATACTAAAACAATTTTGGCAAAAAGGTTAGTCAATTTCATAATTTTTGTTTTATGAGTACAGACAACCATAAAAGCCAATACCGGACACCAGGCGCTTATTATTTTTTTGCATCAAGGCTCAACTGTGTTATTAATCACCATTTGCCAATAGTCGGATAAGCAGACAAATGGTACTGTAAGAATATTAAATATTTTATATTTAATATTTCATTGGCCGTGCCCGCTATGTCGCATTATAACGCGCAAAATACTTTCGGATGGTGAGCTCAAGAATGGGCAGTTTATTAAAATAGGGGTTCCGGTGAAGATCCATCAGGATGCGAAAGGCCTTGTCGTTTTGGTGATCGTATTGCAATGCCACTGCATAATTTATTTCGGCAAAGGGGCTGGGGTACACTTTTAGCAGTACATCATAATATTTACAGATGGCTCCCCAATCCGTATCTTCAAATTTGCGTGCAGCGCAGTGCACACTGGCAATAGCGGCTTCAAGGTGATAGGGTGAAAAGACAGTATCTGCTGATTCGGTTAATAAAAAGGAGGCAAGCTGTATCAATGATTGGTCCCACAGCGTCCGGTCCTGGTACTCCAGCTCAACGGCATTGCCCTGCGCATCAAAGCGGGCATCCAACCGGGCGATATTAAAAAGCATGAGTGCCTGCAGCGCTTTGGTTTCCGGGTTGCACAGCGGACTATCGAACAAAAATTTATTGAGCATGAGGGCATCTTCGCACAAAATTTTTCCCTGGCTTATTTTTTCGCCCGATTGCTTGTAGCCTTCACTAAATATGAGGTAGATGATCTTATGCATAACCGAAAGCCGCTCCACGGAATAACCATAAAGCCCGGTGGATAAAATCAACGACTCGCTTTTTATTTTTTGCCTTGCACGGTACAGTATTTTTTCAATAGCATCCGGCTCGGCCCCAAACTGCAGGGCAATATTTTCGACCTTCAGGTTGAAGACATATTTAAGGGCCAGCACTATTTGGGTTTTTGGCGTTAAATGCGGATGACAGCAGGCCATCAGCATCCGCAATTGTGCATCTTTAAAACCATCCTCCGAAATTTCGTCAGCTGCAGCCGGCGCCATTTTAACCAGGGATAAATCCGCATTTCTAGCATTTTTTTTAAGCAGGTTGATGGATTTGTTTTTGCAGGTTTGATACAGCCATCCGGAAGGATTTTCGGGCATACCCGTTTTTGGCCAGTTTACTGCAGCCGCTGTAAAAGTTTCCTGCACGATATCTTCCGCCCAATCAATAGGCATGTGGCTGAAACGCTGCAAGATCAGCGAGATGAGTTGACCGAACCTTTCTTTATAAAGAATTTCGATAAGCCGCTCACATTCATTCATTATTCACGCTGTATATGGTGGCAATCGGGCGCACCTCTACCACACCCAAACCGCCTGGCAGCAGCGGGCAGGTTTGGGCAATGGCGGCGGCCTGCTCAATATTTTCGGCCCAGATAAGTTGATAACCCGAAATCCCTTCGCGGGCCTCAATAAAAGGGCCATCAGAAAGAATCTGGTCTTTGCTTACATATCTGCCTTTTGGCAGCAGGGGTTCGCCCTTGATAAAGTTGCCGGTTTCGATCAGGGAATCAACCCACTTCAGCATCATGGGTATGTTTGCAAATCGTTCTTCATCGGTCATTTGGCGCATTTTAGCCAAATCCTCCCTTATAATCAGCATAAATTTCTCCATGATTTGCCGTGTTAATTTTGTATTTTAAAATGAGCTTAACGTAGTCGTGCAGAAAAAGACAACGGTCCATCCAAAAACCGGACATTGAACGAAAATAAAAAATATACATCAATGATCGCACTTTGCAAAGAATTATCGGCCACTGCCTTACTCACAGCATTGTATTTGTTCTACTTTCCGAAATCGGCAAAATGGGCTAAAATAAAGTGGTTCCCTCGCTTGGGTCTAAATTTGGGTTCAACGTTTCGCTGAAATCACCCAATGTATTTCAGCGGGTCCGATTCGCCGGATGGAGTGTTACGCCGCACAAAAAATATGTGAGAGATTTTCTTTTTTTGCCAATATATTATTGTAGGCGGTGCGCTTGAAACGACGAGGGCTACGCCCAACTGTCTATCTGGGGTTTTGGATTGGTATTCCTCAAACTATTTCCCTAATTTTGTTGTATGACAACGCTCACGATCGAAATTCCGGAAAAGGCTGAAAAGACACTAGCCGACCTGATTGAACAATTGGGCGGAAAAATAGTGTCGACCGGCGTTAGTAAAACAGCTTCTAAAGCAGCAAAGAAAAAGGAGATATTGGATGATTTGGATGAATCGGTAAAGTGGGTTAAACTTTACCAGGAAGGCAAAGTACAAGCAAAATCAATAGAAGAATTGCTGGATGAGCTTTAAAGTTGTGCCAACACCGCTTTTTGAACGCGAATTGAAAAAGCTTTCAAAGCGTTATTCTTCTATAAAAAGCGACCTCGCTGCTACGATAGTTTCATTGAAAAAAAACCCTACCCTGGGCGAGTCATTAGGAAATAATTGTTTTAAAGTGCGGATGGCCATTTCGTCAAAGAATAAAGGCAAATCCGGCGGTGCGAGAGTTATTACCTGGTTGAAAATAACCGACGAAATTATCTTTCTTATTTCGATATATGATAAATCTGATGCTGACACTATCTCAGATAAGGAGTTATTAATCAGGGTAAAGGATTTATAGGTCAAAGTGCAACAACCTGCCCAAAGAGTTTGGCCTAAATCCCGATAGTTCCCGCCGGTTCAAACGTCCCGTTTGAACCTAAATTTGGGTCAACGTCCCGGTGACGGCACCCAATGTTTTTCAGCTGGTCAGGTTCGCTGAAAGGGGTGTTACGCTGCACAATAAATAGCGGAATTTTTCTTTTCATGCCGATATATTATTGTAAGCGGGGCGCTTACATTTGTTTGAGTTCAAGCGGGATGCTGGAACCGACGGGCTGAATATTTCCGATTATTTAAAATATTTAATGAAATGTCAATTTTCAAAAAGATCATAAAATTTACATTGCTGAGTGTACTTGCGTTAATTGTTTTCATTTTTCTTGACTTCCTTTATTTATGGAATTGGGGGCTCAAAAAAGATACAAAGATATCAATAGAATTACCTGTTCCGACCGGATTATTTAAGGTTGGCAGAACGCTATTTGACTGGACCGATACCACAAGATATGATCCTTTCGAAACTTCTAAGAAGCGGGAGTTAATGGTTTGGGTATGGTATCCTGTTACTGCTACAAACAAATGCAGGCGGGCAGCGTATCTGCCAGGAAAATGGGGAGAATCTGCCGCCAAAGGGCACGCTTTTGACTTACATATGAAATTGAACGAAGGGAAGCTGTCATTATTCATACCCCGCCCTCCGGTATCAGCTTTAAGTATTCAAAACATCAAAACAGCCAGTTATGAAAATGCGCTGATTGACTCAGCAAAATCGTTCCCGGTTTTATTTTTCTCACCTGGCCTGGGTATGATGCCCACTGATTACACGGCAATTTTAGAAAATATTGCAAGTCACGGATACATCGTTGTGGGGGTGAATCCTACTCATTTTGTTGGTTCAACTTATTTTTCCAACGGAACATCTGTAGGTGGGATCCCGATATTAAGCCGTTTTGAAAACCTGGAAAATTTTATTTCTGTATGGGTTAATGATTTATTATTCTCAATGAAAAAAATTAAGGAGCTCAATTTATCTGATAAAAGTCTCCTATTCCATCATGTGAATCTAAATGAAGCCGGAATCTTCGGGCATTCTTACGGCGGTGCAGCCGCAGCGGTAGCCTGTTTTAAGGACAGCACTTTTAAGGCTGGAATAAACTTGGATGGGTCACCCCGGGGCCGCGCTGAACAATGGAAAATAAAACAGCCTTTTCTCATCTTACAATCGGATCATGGAATTCACACCGATAAAGCTGAGCTATTGTTTTATCACGGTTTAAAGAATGCGCGGTTAATAGTCATTAAAAACAGCAGGCACCGGGCTTTTTCAGACGAAGCAGTTTACCCGCTTCCAAATTCCGGCAGGGAAAAACTGCTCGGGAAAATTGAAGGGAAAAAAATGGTGGCAATTACAAGCGATTTTATCCTTGCGTTCTTTGATATTTATCTTAAACACTATTCGGCAAATTCCACCGCCAGTTCAAGGTCCACGCTTGCACTTAAATTTGGGTCAGCGGCTCGCTGAATCACGCAATGTTTTTCAACGGGTCAAGTTCGGCGGATGGAGCGTTACGCTGCACAATAAATAGGTGGAATATTTTCTTTTCATGCCGATATATTATTGTAAGGGGGCCGCCTGGAACCGGCGGGATCGCAACAAATTTTAAGTATATAAATCTTGTCGAAAAACACCCCTGCTTTTGTCCTTTTTGCTATCGCATCGTTTTTTTAAAACGTTTACCTTTAACTTATGACAACCGAAATACAAATTACAGCGATGATGGAACAATGGGCCAAAGCCGTTCGCGAGAAGGACATGGAGGGCATAATGGCCTGGCACCATGCGGATATGGTAATGTACGATGTGCCGCCGCCCTTTCAGTCAGTGGGTATTGTGGCATATCGCGGCACCTGGGACCTGTTTTATTCTTGTGAGCAGGAAAAGGATGGCTTCCGGATAGTTGACTTGCGTGTGGTGGCCGGCGAAGAGGTAGCATTCAGCTACGCAGCAATGAAATGCGTTTATTTTGATAAGCAGGGTGAAAAGATCGACCTTGACTTCCGGCTAACTACCGGCTTTAAAAAGATTAGTGGGCAATGGTGGTTTGTGCACGAACATCATTCGGTGCCGGCGTATTGATCTTTTAGATAAAATTATTCCCGGCAGGTCAAGCGGGACGATGTATTCAACTCCGCTTTTTGGAATTATTATTTGCGTTAGAAGGCTTGTTTTTACTTACCTGCGCCTGCAGCAGGTTTATAAACCTTTCGAATGCCTTGTGGCGTTCATTCGATTCAGCCAAATTTTCTTGGGCCGATCCGGTATTGGCCTTTAGTGCCTCAAAACTGTCGTATTTGGTTAGCGTGGCCATTTTATTTTTCTAAACGCACCTTTTTTTAATAAGCTAAATATAACGCAATTTTTATAGCTAAACACACACACTCCTGTTAAAATATTCCCAATTTACGCTCTCCCGCAATACCGCCGCCAACTCAAGACCGCCAAATGGGGCGTTATCCCGCATAATAAATAGATGGGATGTTTTCTTTTCATGGCAATGTAAATTCATTTTCCAGGAGGGGGCTTAAACCGCGGCGATCACAGGCGAACTATAAATTCAATTTTTCAAAATAGACTTTCGGCAGGACAATCTTAATTTCAAGATCGGTATCTGGTTTTTGCCAGTAAAGCACAAAGTTTACTTTCGCAGCTTTTGGTTTATACCCTTTTTGGTGATAATCTTTTACGACAGCAGAAAATTGATTTGAAAATTTCAAAACCGGCTGCCGGTTGGCATTCAGGCATTCATCTTCAGAAATAACCAGGTCATTGCCTGCCATTAATGTGGATATGTAGGATTGCGTTCTGTAAAAATAGTCGAGTTTAATATCCTTATGCGTCAGATGCACAGCCAACAGCGCTGGTGGCAAATTCGGTTCAACGCGTTCAATATGCATAAGGCCGCTCACCTTTATATGCTCAAAAAGATCGGTATTAGTATGAATAAAGAGTTTGCATTTGGCCCTGGTTATAGCCACGTATAGCTGTCGTTTAAAGTCGTCAGTGGTTTGCCCCATGTTTTCCAGCATCAAAAAAACATTGTCAAATTCTTTCCCTTTAGCTTTGTGGATGGTGGAAACAAAAATCGTTTCGCCGCCCTGCGGATAAAAATCTTCCAGGTTAGACTCGCGTATAAAAACTTCCAGATCAGACTTGTATTTGACTTTTTTATTCGTCGTCTCAAAATCCTTTATAAGATTTTCGCAGATTGTCCAGTTATCGCTGTTTTTAAAGGTTGTGGTAGCTTTGCGTACTGCATTTTCCCACACTTCATCGCCTATTACATAGTTCTGTTCGCCGGTATTCAGCAGGCTGAGAAAAAATCTGATTTCGGCAAGGTTGTATAGATTGAAACCGTCGTTTGTTTGAACGAGTTTGGCTTGCATGCCGTTTTGCAACAACAATCCGGCTGTTTGCGATGCCTCTTCATTTGTTTTAACAAGTACGCATGTAGTGCCCGCGAGCGGAGTATCACACACATTCTTTACAAGCGGAGTGATAAGGTTTCCATACCGATAGTTTGTCAAGCTTATTTTGCCATCATCGGTTTGTTTGGCGATACCTGGTGTGTCTTTCAGCCTACCGGCGATACGGGTTAAAAACTGGTTTGCAAAATCAACGATATTACTTTTACTTCGATAGTTTTCTACAAGCTCGTATTTTTTGGCTCCGCTTAATTTGATAAGTTGTTGCAGGTATATTGAGCTCGAGCCCCGGAACTGGTAAATATTCTGATCGTCATCCCCCACGGCAATCACCCTCATTTCTTCATTCTCGTCTATCAGCGCACGCACCAGGTTAAATCCATCCTCATCCATATCCTGTGCCTCGTCTATCACCAAAACGGCTTTAGTGATCCGGCTGGGTTCAACCTCGTTGTTTTTTATTTTGTCGATAGTTCGTTTTAAAATACTACCCGATTTTTCAATACTTCCCACCTTACCCAATAAATCAAAACAGTAGGAATGAAAGGTTTTTATGTCGACAAAATAAGCCGCATTGCCAATTAAATTAAGCAGTCGTTTTTTGAATTCGGTTGCGGCCGCCCTGGAAAAAGTGAGCATCAGCAGCTGCTCATGCTTTACATCCTCCATTAGCAGCAATGAGGCAAGTTTGTGCACCAGTACTTTTGTTTTGCCGCTACCCGGCCCCGCAGCAACCACTATGTATTTTGAATCGTTATCATTTATTATACTGAGCTGTATCGGCGACAGTTCGCCGAATAGCTGTCTGAATTTCGCTGGAGTTATATTTAGGCTGATTTCCTTTTCGCGACTGCCCTTAAAATATTTTTGGAGGAATGAACCATAATTAAGTTGAAAATAATCATTAACAAACTGCAGTGCATCCCGATAACTTTCTATCATCTTATTCGCGTACTCGCCAACAATATGTATTTGCTGAATCTTATTTTGGTAAAACCGGCCTAGCTTTTGATAGTCTTCATTTTTGTAGCGTTTTTTGTTATCCAGCTCAATACGCTCTAAACTTAAACGGTTGTAAACCACTAAAAAGCCACCTTCTATTTTGATGGCCCCGATTCTGGAAAGATAGAATAGCCCGCTTTCGATATCTTCAAGTTCAATATTAAGTTTATAAAGCTCCAGGCGCTGTTCATAAGCTGTCTTTAACTCAAGCACTGAAAATTCAACCAGGATTTCCTCTTTGCTGATGTCGGCGGAGGAGGCCTGTGCGTTAGCTTTGTCGTATAAATAGCCTGTAATAAATACGGCCAGGCGATTGCACCTTTCAATTTTGTCTCTTAATACCTGCGGCGCGAATAAACTTTGCACGGCAAAATGACTTTTTGACGATGGTAGATTTTTGCGCCTGATCCAGTTTTTAATTGCCCAAAAGTTGATGATGGTTTTAATCTTATTGGGTGTCGC
>OLLK01000200.1_pt1 | contig 98433 bp, 80 predicted proteins | sample 1604531 | NCBI WGS metagenome assembly OLLK01 (sample SAMEA104055722, study PRJEB20765) | soil metagenome | isolation source: soil | reverse complement strand
GACGCGCCCCTTGTGGTGAGCGGATCGGTAGACACTTATTGGAAATCGGATTTCTCCGGTAAAGCCAATATTCCCACCAGCTTTGCAAACGAAAATAACTCCATATCAATAGGCATGGTCGACCTGGCTTTGAAAAAATCAGTGGGCAATGCCTCTTTCGTGGGCGAACTTTCTTTTGGCCCCCGCGGTCAGCAGCAGTCTATCCCGAATGCTGATCCGGGCCTCGTTGTTATCCCGGGAACATCGACAACCGGTGTAGGCTACTCCAGCTATCACATTCAGAACCTGTACGTGTCATACAACCTGAGCAGTAGTTTTAACCTTACTGCCGGATATATGTCGACTTTTATTGGTTACGAAGTGATCAGCCCTGCAGCTAACTTTAACTACTCTACATCCTACCTGTTTACCAATGGTCCGTTCCAAAATGCAGGCTTAAAAGCAACTTATACCTTTTCGCCAAGCGTAAGCTTAATGGCAGGTATATTTAACGATTACTGGAATGTTTACCAGTCGGGCGGAAGAACCAACACTTTCGGCGCCCAGTTAATGGTTATCCCGGTTAAAAACTGGACAGCCTACCTTAACGTGGCTACTGGCCCGCAATCAGGTACCGAATTCGACCTTACTACTGCCTATCAAATTACAAGTGCATTTAAGTTAGGCCTAAACGCTGCCGACTTCACCGCAGGCGATGGCTTCGGTTACAAGGGTGGTTTTTCGGGTGTAGCGCTTTACCCGCAGCTGGCTGTTTCAAAGGTGGTAACCCTGGGTTTAAGGGGCGAGTACTTTATGACCAAATCGGGTACCTATTACGCGGCCGGCCCGCTTCCGGGCGAATCAGTAACCAGCCTTACTTTCACCGCAAATGTAAAAGCCGGACCGTTAACCTTCATGCCTGAGATCAGGTTTGATAATACTTCGAAGAGCGACCTGTTTGTGGACGGAAGCAATAACTTTACCGGCGGCGCCACACAATTTTTACTGGCCGCAGTTTACGCATTTTAGTAAGGATAGAAAATATTGTTACAAGTATGTAAATTAGACAAACGTGAGCTGTTTTACTATAATTAATTGTTTGTTTGTTAGTTATGGTTTAGTTTGATTGAAGTTCGCGCTAAAAAGGGGGTGCTCGCATCCCCTTTACAAGGTTAATTGAGATTATGGCGTTTGAAACAAATTGTAAATGATAAAAGGCTGTGATTATCCTACTTAAACTTTACAACCTTTACGGCCCGTTCCAACTAAATAAAAATGATCGAAGAAAACGGTAAAGAGCAATCGGTGGAGCATTTCCTCGACCTGATCAAGCGATCAAGGCGGGGGAAATTTAAGATATATATCGGCATGAGCGCAGGCGTGGGTAAAACCTACCGTATGCTCAAGGAAGCACGTACCCTGCAGCGCAACGGCATTGATGTAAAGATCGGCTATGTGGAAACGCATAAGCGTAAGGAAACCGAGGCATTGGTGGAAGGCCTTGCCGTTATTCCGCGACGCAAGCTTTTTTATAAGGGTAAGGAGCTGGAGGAGATGGACTTGAATGCCGTTATTAATTTGCATCCCGAGGTGGTTATCGTTGATGAACTTGCACACACCAATATCGAAGGCAGCAAAAACGAAAAACGCTGGCAGGATGTGATGGATATTTTAAATGCGGGTATCAATGTGATCAGCGCAGTAAACATACAGCACATTGAAAGCCTGAACGAAGAAGTGGTGGGAATCACAGGTACCGCCATTAACGAGCGCATCCCCGACAAGGTTTTGCAGATGGCCGACGAAGTGGTGAACATCGACCTAACGGCTGATGAACTGGTGATGCGGTTGAAAGAAGGCAAGATATACGATATGGCCAAAGTGCCCACTGCTTTAAACAACTTTTTTCAAACAGAGAGGATATTGCAGCTCCGTGAGCTCGCCCTACGCGAAGTGGCTAACCAGGTGGAACGCAAAATATACACCGAAGTGCCCAAAAGCATAAAAGTGCGTGAAGAGATATTCCTGGCCTGCATCAGCACTAATGATGAATCGGCTAAGGTGATCATCCGTAAAAGTGCAAGGCTGGCGGCATATTATCATTCAAAATGGTACGTACTGTATGTTCAAACTTCGAACGAAAGCAGTGACAAGATCAACCTGGCTTCGCAGCGGCACCTCATCAACAACATGAAGCTGGCGACCCAGCTGGGCGGCGAGGTTTTAAAGATAAAGAGCAATAACATCTCGCGCACCATTTGGGAAACTGCCGAAAAGTATGAAATAACCACCATTTGCCTGGGCAAACCGCACTTTAAGTTTTACCAGCTGGTAATGAAAACAGCTGTTTTTACGCAGCTGCTGAATAAAATGTCGAAAACGCATATTGATATTGTAATACTGTCATGACCATTAAAAATAAACTACGGATCGGGATAAGCTTTTTGTTTCTGTTGGCGCTGGTGTGCTGCGGCTTATCCATTTACTACGTTAACCGGCTTTCGGGCGACGAAAAGAATATTTTGAAGGATAATTACCTATCCGTACACTATACAAAAAATATCTGCACAGCTATCGATGCTTCACCGGGGCTTTTAAATCCGGCACAGGTAAAAATGATAGAGCAAAACCTGTCGGGCGAGGAGCATGATATTACCGAACACGGTGAGAGCGAACTCGCTGCGATGCTCCGCTTAAAATTTGAAGCGTTAAAACAGGTATCCACACCGTCGGCTGCGGCAGATACGCTGCATTTGGAAGTCAGGAAATATGCTTACGCTATTATGCAGCTAAACATGAATGCCATCGAGCGCAAATATGCTGCTGCTATTGCAACAGGCAACCATGCTACTGTGCTGATGGCTTTTGTCGGGTCGTTCCTGTTTCTCATTGCCTTTAGTTTTGTGGTAAACTTCCCCGGCTATATTGCCAACCCAATAAAAGAACTTACCGAAAGTATCAAAGAAGTAGCCAACCGGAACTACCAGAAACAGCTGGACTTTAAATCAAACGATGAATTTGGCGAGCTGGGCCAGGCCTTTAATATGATGACCACAAAGCTGAACGAATATGAAAACAGTAACCTGGCAAGTATTTTATTTGAAAAGGAGCGGATAGAAACCATCATTAATTCGATGCACGATGCCATTGTCGGGCTTGACGAAAAATCCTTCATCATATTTGCAAATAAGGTCGCCTGTGCATTGATCGGCATGCCTAAAGAAGCATTAACCGGAAGGTACGCACCCGATATCGCGCTGGAAAACGACTTGCTGCGCAACCTGCTGGTAAATGACCAGAACAAAATGAAAATTTACGCCGATAACCGCGAAAGCTATTTTACAAAAGAAGTTTGGCCGGTGATCAGTAAAGATAAAGTGATAGGCCAGGTGATCACACTGCGGAATATTACCGAGTTTCAGCAGTTGGACGATGCCAAAACCAATTTTATTGCAACGATATCCCATGAACTGAAAACGCCGATCTCCTCGATAAAAATGAGCCTTAAATTGTTGGAAGATGAGCGAATAGGCGAGGTGAATACTGAACAACGGCAATTACTCGAGAATATTGATGAAGATGCGCGCAGGTTACTGCAGATAACCGGCGAACTGCTGGATATGGCGCAGGTAGAGACCGGTAAACTGCATTTGAATTTTGGCAGCACACATCCCCGTAATATTGTGGATTATGCCGTAAAAGCCCTTAAAACAACTGCAGAACAAAAACAGGTAACCATCAATGTACAATGCGATGAATCACTGCCTGATGTGCAGGCCGACCTGGACAAAACCACCTGGGTGCTGATCAATCTGCTTTCGAACGCGATAAAATACAGCCACGAAAAATCAAGTGTGGACCTGGTAGTAAAAATATACAAGGCTGATGAGATCGAGTTTTCGGTGCAGGACCACGGCCGCGGCATCGACCAAAAATATTTGTCCAGAATCTTCGACCGTTACTTTAAAGTGCCCGGCGCAACCACCGAGCAAACCGGTACCGGGCTTGGCTTGGCCATCGCTAAAGACTTTATCGAGGCACAGGCAGGCAAAATTGGTGTAGAAAGCGAAATCGGCTCAGGCAGCCGGTTTTATTTTACGCTGAAAAGGATTGGGAAAGAGGTGAAAGGTGAAAGGCAAAAGGTGAAAGGCGAAAGCGTTTGATTCTGGACGAAAAATGAGGACGTTCGTCGCGGACCTCAACGTTAAAAGCTAAGATTGACCGCTGAGAATCCCCCGGTACAATTCGTAATTTTCATCGTCAAAACAAACAAAGGTCACCCTTTCTATCGCGTGGTTTCGTGAAAGAAAATCTTTCACAGTTGATATGGCAATTTGCGCCGCCTCTTTCTTCGGGAAATGATAAATCCCCGTACTGATATTCGGAAACGCGATCGTTTTACAATCATTTTCCACTGCTAAACGCAATGAGTTTTTGTAACAACTGGCCAGTTTGGTTTGCTCGTCGTATTTACCGCCATTCCAAACAGGCCCAACGGTATGAATCACAAATTTGGCAGGCAAGTTTCCGGCGGTAGTGATAACGGCTTCACCCGTAGCACAACGGCCTTGCCTGGCGACGATCTTGCGACACTCTTCCAAAATTGCCGGCCCGCCGGCGCGGTGTATGGCGCCGTCGACACCGCCGCCGCCCATCAGTGATGAGTTTGCTGCGTTTACAATTGCGTCCACTTTTATTTTGGTGATGTCGCCTTTGATCAGTTCCATCCTGTTTGGTATAGTCGCCATAACGTATTAAAGATAGTTTAAATGAAAACAACGGAACGCCCTAAAAGATTCCAAAAGTTTAAGGGATCTGACACAATCACTTACTTTTACCCCAATGAAAGTGCTGCCATTTACTATTCCCGTGCCACATGACCATACCATCATCGTTCAGGAAGAGCTGCTGCCGCACTTTTACACCTACCTGCACCGCCATGCCGAAGTACAGATCACCTGGATACAAAAAGGTGACGGCACTTTACTGGCTGGCAGCAGCATGCACCCCTTTCATAGCGGCGAGATCTACTTACTGGGCGCTAATCTGCCCCATCTTTTTAAAAGCGAACCAGCCTATTTTCAGCCGGAAAGCGAATTGGAGGTTAAAACCGTAACTATATTTTTCAACCCGTTGGGCAAACTGCAGGCGCTGTTCAGCCTGCCCGAAATGAAATCGCTGAATACATTTGTCGCTCAGTGGCAGAGTGGCTTTAAAGTGCCTGACGCAAGCTATCCGGCCATTGCAAGTCAAATTACTGCCTTGCAGCAAGCCGGCGGTGCTGAACAATTATCGCTATTTATTGAACTGGTGAATGCCCTTAGCCTTGATACTGGTTTGGAACCGCTATCCCCGGGAACTTATAGCTATTCTATGACGGACCCTGAAGGAATGCGCATTGCATCCGTTTACAATTACATCATGCAAAATTATGCAGGTGCCCTCACGCTTGAGGCCGTAGCTGCACAAGCCCATTTAACGCCAACGGCCTTTTGCCGCTATTTTAAAAAGCATACCCGGCACACTTTCGTCCATTTTGTAAACAAGATAAGGGTAAACGAGGCCTGCAAAATCCTGGTGAACGGATCTCAAAACAGCATGGCGTCAGTCGCGTATGCTTGTGGATTTAACAGTATTACCAATTTTAATTACGTATTTAAAAAGCTGACCGGGACTTCTCCCCGCGAATATGCAGGCAGCTATGCCAAAACATTGGAGTGATGGTTTATTGAAACATTTTCGGGCAGCGATGCAAGCGTTCCGGTGTTCCATTTTTTACAGCGGAACAGGTGGAACATTGTGAAACATGGTCATTATCAGCGATTTGCAGTTTTTATAAATCAGCAAATTTCGCTAAGTGTTTGATAATAAGCCTATTTCAAAAATACATTCTAGGTAATTGTGCGTAAAACGTTGATTTGCAATTAATTTCATTGTAATTGGGGAATTAATCAATGCTGGAATAATTGTAATCTTCTGCCCGGCAAACCACGCCATTTACAACATGATTTTACTGTATCTTCGCTATAGCACATAGCCAACAATCCTATGCTAAAAAATTATTTCAAAATTGCCCTGCGCAACTTAAAAACCAATAAAGGTTATACGCTGCTCAACCTGTTTGGCCTGGTAACAGGGTTAACCTGCTGTTTGGTGTTATTTCAATATGTAGCGTATCAAAAAAGCTTTGATGCCTTTAACGCCAACGCCGACCAGATTGCACGCCTGCGCATGGATTTCCACGACCAGGCCACACTTACCATGCAATCTGCTACCGTGTTTCCGGGCGTGGCGCCGCTGATGAAAAATGATTTTCCCGAAGTGAAAAATTATTGCCGGCTAGTGAGCGCACGGGTAAGCTGGTGGGGTGTTGAGCCGGCGCAGCTCAATGTTGTTTTCTCCAACGAAGGGCAAAACGTAAGAGCCATCGAAAACACAGGCTTTTATGCTGATCCTTCTTTTCTGAAAATGTTTACCGTTTCTTTTTTAAAGGGCGACGCGAATAACGCGCTGGAAGGGCCGAACAAAATGGTGATATCCGAAGATATGGCAGCCAAATATTTTGGCGCCGCCGATCCTTCGGGCAAACTGATGACGGTACACGAGGGCGGGCAGGTATACCACTACCGGATAACCGGCGTATTTAAAAACTATCCCAAAAACTCCCACCTCAGCTTTGATTATCTAATTTCCTATAAAACGTTTATCAGCCTTATACATATTTTGGGTAAGGGCAAGGAGTCGGATCCCGATATGGATTTAGGTTGGTACGACTTTTACGATTACCTGCAGCTGCAGCCGGGAACAGACCTTAAGGCATTGGAAGCCAAATTTCCTGATTTTTGTTTGCGCCATCACATGAATGAGCAAATAGCAAAAAACCGGACCGACTTTTATCTCATGCCGCTTACAGATATTCACCTTTACTCACACCTCAATGAAGAGGCGGAGGTAAACGGCGATGGCAAATCGGTGTCGTTCCTGTTCCTGGTAGCGTTCATCATCATTGCCATTGCCTGGGTAAATTATACCAACCTGGCAACGGCCCGGTCGCTGGAGCGGGCGCGCGAAGTAGGGGTGCGTAAACTGCTCGGCGCGCTGCGGGCACACCTAATCTTCCAGTTTTTGATCGAAAGCCTTTTGTTAAACCTGGCCTCGCTGGTTATTGCCCTGGTGCTGGCAGTGGTGTTGTCGCCTGTTTATCATCGGCTGCTGGCCAGCGACATGAATTTTGGTTTCCACTTACCCGCTGCGTATACTTTAGGTTTTACAGCGCTTTTTTTAGCAGGCACTTTCCTTTCAGGTGTTTACCCGGCTTTTGTGCTTTCCGGTTACCACCCCATCACCGTATTAAAAGGCGCATTTAAAAACAGCGGCAAAGGCCAGTTTTTACGCAAGGGATTAATTATCGGGCAGTTTGCCACCTCGGTTGTACTGATTGTAGGTACAGTCGTCGTTTTTCAGCAGGTTAGTTTTATGCGCAACCAGCAGCTCGGCGCCAATATCAACCGTACGCTGGTGCTCAACGGCCCCGTATCCGTTCCCGATACCATTTACCGCGACACCTATAAATCGTTTAAGGACGAGTTGCTGCAGATCAGCGGCGTAAAAAGCATGGCCGCATCCACCAGCGTAATGGGTAAGGAAATTTATTATACCAACGGCGCCATGCTACAGCATTCGCTAACCCACCAATACTATACCTTCGCTTTTCAATACATGGATTACGACTTTGTGCCCGGGTACGACATCAATATACTGGCGGGCCGCAATTTCTCCACCAAATTCACTACTGATAACAGAGGCGTGCTGCTCAACGAGGCAGCCATAAAGCTATTTGGCATAACAAGCCCGCAGGCAGCGCTTAAAGAATCCATCATCTACGATGGCGACCCATATAAGGTGGTTGGCGTGCTGGCCGATTTTCACCAACTAGGTTTAAATACGGCTGTAAACCCCATGGTATTTGTTTTAAAACCCCAGGCCAACAACTTTTATTCTATCAAGCTTAATTCGGCCAATACGCCGCAAACCGTTGCCGCGGTGCAAAAGGTATGGAACGAACACTTCCCGGCCGACCCTTTCAACTTCTTCTTCCTCAACCAGGCATTTGACCAGCAATACAAAGCCGATGTGCAATTCGGAAAAGTATTCGGCATTTTTTCGTTCCTGGCCATTTGCATCGCCTGTTTTGGATTGCTCAGCCTTTCGGCCTACAACGTTATTCAACGCACTAAGGAGATCGGCATCCGCAAGGTACTCGGCGCCAGTGTAAGCGGTATATTTATGATGCTGAGCCGCGAAATGGTGCTACTGGTCGCCATCGGCATTTTGGTAGCAATACCCATTGCCTGGTTTGTAATGCACGTGTGGCTGCAGGATTTTGCCTACCGCATCTCCATCCAATGGTGGGTCTTCGTCCTGGCCGGCATCGCAGCCTTGCTCATTGCTTTGCTAACCGTAAGCTTCCAGGCCATAAAAGCGGCGTTGGCCAACCCGGTGAAGAGTTTGAGGACAGAATAGGCAAAGTGCGAGACTATATTTTTAAAAGTATCACCGGGCATTCGCCAAGGCCGTATTAAAACGGCTGCTTTGCCAGGGTTAAAGGCAAATAATTGGCGCCCTCAAGCAACCCGCTAAAAAATTCTGCGTAAGTTCAATTATATTATTAGCTTTAGGTACCAGTATTAATTCAAAAGTCTTTAGTTGCAAGCTCTAAGGCCGTTTTGCGCTTTTCTGACTTAAGACTTTCAACTCAAGACTAAAACATTTTTTTAGATTTTGGGAATTTATTTTGGGTGGCGATGAGGGTTGCAAAGTTTTCATTTTACAGTATTTTGCTGCTTTGTTTTGTCAGGGCCCAGGTTTTGTACGCCCAGCAAGGTCCCACAATTACCCCAAAACAACAGCCAATTGTATTTAACCTTGATGCTTCGGGAACTTATACCCTTAAAGTATCCGATGTAGCCACAATAACCGGCACGCCAAACCCTTCTATCCAAAGTACAATAACGCCGGCCGTTTTTGATTGCTCAAGCCTTGGGCCGCAAACCGTTACCATAACAGCGGTAAATGGTTCGTTTAATGCCAGCCCAAATGCTAACTCGGCCACGTTTAATCATCCTTTCGGGATGACAATGGATGCCGCAGGCAATTTTTACATAACCGATCAGTTGGGCAGTACGATCAGAAAAATTTCGCCGGCGGGAATTATTACCACCATAGCCGGAGACGGAAAGCCGATCTCTCACGATGGGAAGGGTTTAAATGCCGGCTTTGACGGTCCTTCCGGAATTGTTGCGGATAAATCTGGAAATTTATATGTAACAGATTATAACAGCGGCCTGATCAGGATGATAGCACCAGATGGAACGGTGACCACTATCGCCGGCAACAACATGGGCTACGCGGAGCTGGATGGGCTGGGCACTGCCGCCAGCTTTAACGAACCCGATGGCATAGCCATTGACCAGCAAGGCATTTTGTATGTAGCCGACCAGGGCAGCAGCCGGATCAGGAAGATTTTGCCGGGTGGGCAGGTGATCACCATCGCAGGCAGTTCGCCTGGCTATGTCGATGGCAGCGGGCCGGGCGCAAATTTTTACGGGCCGGCAGGTATTACGATAGATGCTGGCGGAAACCTGTTTGTTACGGACGATTATAACAGCAAGATAAGAAAAATAGATGCATCGGGACATGTTACCACCATTGCCGGGAGTTCGACTGCCGGCTCGTTCGACGGAACGGGCACTTCTGCCGGATTTGACGGCGTGGTAGGAATAACGACCGACAGCCAGGGGAATTTGTTTGTTGCCGAAAGCGGAGGTGTGAGCAAGATCAGGAGGATAACGCCAAAGGGTGTTGTTACCACTATTGCGGGTACCGGCGCGCCGGGGTATGTGGATAGTTTTGCTGCAAAAGCACAGTTTAATGAGCCTACTGCGCTGGTATTTGATAAAACCGGGAACCTCTACATCGCTGATGACGCAAATAACCGTATCCGGATACTGACGCCGGCAGGCGTAGTGAGTACTTTTGCCGGCACCAGCACAGGCGCGGATAATGATGGCAACATATTAACTACACCTGCGCTAACCCTTAGCCGGCTAGATATCCCGGTAACGGTGCAAAGCAGCGCAACAGTTCAAAATAGCCTGGCGCCTGCTTATACCATAGCTACTGGCAATTGCGGCACGGTGATGCCAGACTATTCGCAAATGGTAAAGGCTACCGACAATTGTACAGGGAACGCGATTCCGTTTGTTCAATTGCCCCTGCCCGGAACGGCGCTGGACCCAGGTACAAAAACTGACGTATCGGTTTCTACTTCAAGCGCGGCGCTCAATATGCTGGCGTTTACTTTTCCCGTAACGGTTACAGCAGGTAATGGCAACGCTCCGGCGGTTACAATAACCTCGACTGCCGACGCGGTTTGTAATGGAAGCCCAATGGTGTTTATAGCAATAGTACAAAACGAAGACCCGGTAACAAATTACTTATGGCGGGTAAACGGCAATGCTGCCGGCACCAATAGTGCAACCTTTACAACAACTTCACTTAATGATGGTGATGCCATTACCTGTGGCATATCAAACAGTGATTGCATCATACCCGTTTTTAGTGCGCCGTTTATCGCAAAAGTAAACCCAGCGGCGGCGATTACCTTTAGCCGGTCCCCGGTAATATTGGCTGGTCAGTCCGTAAGGTTAGCGCCCGCAATTACAGGCGGCACGACGCCGCTAAGTTACCTTTGGTCTCCTTCCGACGGCCTTGATGATCCTTCATCTGCCACGCCTGTCGCCCGGCCCGATAACACTACAACCTACCAATTAAGCGTAGAATCAGCAAATGGCTGCGGGGCTGTTGGAACGGTGACCGTAACCGTGATCCGGTCAATCATCGTTCCAAATGCATTTACACCAAACGGAGACGGTGTTAATGATGTTTGGAGTATACAGAATATCAACAATTATCCCGGATGTATCGTGGATATTTTCAGCCGTGACGGGTTCAGGGTATATCATTCCGTTGGCTATGCCAAACAATGGGACGGCACTTATGATAGTCATACCTTGCCTGCCGGCGTTTATTATTACACCATCGATTTGAACGATGGGTCAAAAAAAAATTGCCGGGCCTGTTACCATCATCAAATAAGTACGGCGCAACGATTTGTGGACTTTATTTTTGAGGCGTTTTATAATAATAAATCGGTGTATAAACCCCCTCACTACAAGTATAGTAGCCTTTTCCATCAGGTGTAAAACCGATGCCCTCGCCTTGTTTTTCCTGTAAGTAGGGTAATAATTTACCTTTCCGTTGCATGGTTTTCCAAATGGGCTCGTTGTTCTCCCGTTTCCAGTAGTAAACCTTGGTATAACTTTTTAGCAGTACTTGCTGCCCGTCTTTTGAAATATCGCCGGCGGTTATCCACTTTAACAGCTTTAAGCCCGGAAAGAACAGTTTGCAGCGTTTGGTCATTACCACCGTATCATTTGTTTTATACAGCAGCGGAGTAGTATAAACAGTTACCGAATCTTGTCGTTTTGAAACGATATAGATCAGTTTTTCGAGCGGGTCCACCATCAGCGTTTCGGCATCTTTGGGGCCGTCAGGATATTTTAAATGGATAGGTGCCGCGGTAGTATTTAGGGTCGTGTCTCTTGCCCAGGCTTTTTGCTCTTCCATCCGGTAAACGGTGAGATATTTCCGGACGGAATAATTGTCGCCAATGTCTCCTAAATACACATAGCTTTTTCCTTTATGCGGGCCTGGCCCAACGGCAATATCCTCGCAATCGCGCACGCCATACTTTTCTTTCGGATCGCCTTTAAAATAAACGGTCGCCTTAGTATCGCCGGCAGGCAAAATGGCAAAAAAACGGCTGGTGTCGCCGCTATCGTTGTGTACGTAGTAAAGATTGGGATTTATGCCTGATGCGGCGATGCCGGATATCTCATCCATGGCCTTAAGCTGCAACCTGCCCACAATATTGCTTTGTTTATTTTCTTCGCGATGATGGGCGTAGGCACAAATAAATAGTACCAATATGATCGGTAACAGCAGCTTTATTTTACGGGAGCGGCTCATGGGGGTATTTTACGTTTCTGACTAATCTTAGGTTAGATAACGCAGAAAAGTAATTTTAGTGTGGGAGAATTAGTCCGAAAGTCCGAAAAGACCGGAAGTCCGAAAGAAAGATTGAGCGTAAGGATCAAATACCTCGTTACAACATTTACAACTCGTTACAACCTTTACACCTCAACGGCTTCCATCTCTACCATTTCCATGTCAGGTTTCGAAACATCGGTAAGTTCAACGGCGCCGCGCTCTTTTCTTACGATGCGGTTAAAAAGTGATATTTCTTTCTCAAACAGGAAACGGAAAAATAGTTTTGTCCAGGATTTATGGAAGTAAAGGGTTTCGTAATATTCGGGCGCAGTTTTCTTCAATTTAGGCAGCCTGTTCCATGGGATCGATGGGAAGTCATGATGTTCGTTGTGAAAACCTACGTTAAAAGCCACTGTGTTTAATGCGCCGTAATAGCTATAAGTTTCCTGATCGACACCATGGGTTAAATAATGTTCCTGCACCCAACGGGCGCCTACCGGATGCAAGCCTATCGAAAACCAAAAACTGATGAACAGGAACGCAACCGCGTGCCAGCCCATAAAATACCATATTGCAGCGGTAAACACCACCTGCACCAACATATTGATAATGGTTAATCCGTCTAAAAAATTGATCTCCTTTAGCCTGGATACACGCGTACCCTGGAAAATAGGGAAAAAGAATAGCCACATTACCTTACCAAAAAAGTAATTATTGATCAGCTTTGCTTCCCATTTGTTGGGTAGGTCGGCATCCAGTTCATGAATTCCCTGGAAGGAGTGATGCTTGATATGATATTTTTCAAAGGAAGCATAACCCGGCATAATATGCGGAAGGTTTGCAAACATGCCTGCGATGCGATTGGCTGTTTTTCCCTTAAATAACAGTTGGTGGGTGCACTCATGGATCATTACAAATAACGCATGATTTGCAAATGCGCCATATAAATAGGCGGCCCCAAAAATGATCCACCAGGATTGATCGCGCACCAGCCACGCAATAGCCACCATTGAAGTAACTATACCTATGATAACCAGGATGGTATAAGGGTTTTTACCGATAAGGTCTCGCGATTGGGGAAACTCTTTTAATATGTTCTTAGTGCGGATACGATGTGGCTCTGACTCCTCAGAGTGTACAAAATCTGTTCTTCTCGTCATTAGGGTATTGGGGCATCTGGGGGTAAATATAGCGATATGTAACGGAAATATTAGCTTAACGTGAATTTTATTTTTAAATTTTAAGTTAAATTAATTAACCAAGTACTAAAACCGCTGAAAGGCGGTTTTAGTATACCCCAAACAAATATTAATTCATTTTATAAACAAGTACTTTAAATGTATTCGGTAAAACCTTCCTTGTGCCTGTTTCAAATTCAGCAACACTCAGGTAAATTTTATGGGTCCGGGTATCCAAAGCCATGGTTTTTGCCCTTACAGGTGTTTTCAATGTTTGGATAACGCTGTACTGATCTGCCGATGCCTGTTTAATAATCGTGGTCGTTCCATCACCGCATGAGCAGAAGATCAGTTTTGTTTGCGGATCATAGCAAACGGCATCAACACCGCCACCGATCGGCAATCTAGCTATCACTTTACCCGAAGTGGCGTCAACTACGCTCATCCCTTTGTTTTGGCGGCAAACGCTAAAAATGCGGTTATTGGCTTTATCAAGCGCAATGCCGGTTGGGCCGCCGCAGGGAGCCAGCGGATAATTATTAATTACCTTCAGGGTTTTAGTATCAATTACATTCAGGCTGCTTTTGTCCTCCAGGTTGTTGTATATCTTTCCGGCCCCGTCCGAAACGGCAAACTCAGGCGCCCCGCCAAGGGCCACGGTGCCAACCTGTTTAAGCGTATTTGGATCGACAACTGATGCATTATTACTGTCGCCGTTAAAGCTAAATACACGGTCCGAGAACTCATCATAGATAACACCATCAGGGCCGGTGGCAGTTAGTGGTATTGTGGCAATTGTTTTAAGGGTTGTCAAATCAAACGCCACTAATGCATTAGCCCTGCCATCAGTGATAAAACCCCGGTTACTTTTATGGGCAATGGCAATACCATGGATTCCTTTCAAATCGCCGATCACGCCTACCTGCTGGTCGCTCGTCAGGTCCACAACGTTTACCATAGTTCCGTGCGAAACATATAAACGGTTGCTTGCCATGTCAATGGAAACATAGTCGTATCCGGCATCACCTGTTAGTGCGATCGTTTTATCCAGCACATAGGTTTGGGCCTTTACAGAAAACGAGATCAGAATCGCTCCGGCAATGGCTATTAATATGTTTTTCATAATTGTTTTGATTGGTGGTTTTTCGTAAATGTCTGTATTGATTCTGGATAAAAATTGAATATAAAGACACAAATTTAAAATACACGAATCACCACGAATAAGAACGAATTAACACGAAAAAACAATTGCAAATCGTGAAATTAACATGTTAATTGACCGTATGAATCTTCATCGCGTCTTTCATTCGTGTAATTCGAATAAATTCGTGAAGATTAATGCACCTAATTTTATTCGTGCAATTCGAACTTATTCGTGAACATTCGTGCTGACATTCTCGTGAAATTTGCCCGACTTGTACAATATCCGCATCATACTTGGTAACACGATCAACAACAAGGGTAGCGCAACCAGGAAGCCACCAATAACTGCGATGGCCAGCGGCTGATGCAACTGTGCCCCGGCGCCAATGCCCAGTGCCAGCGGCATCAACGCAATGATGGCGCCCAGAGCAGTCATCAGTTTTGGCCGCAAACGTGTCGAAATGGAATACACTACGGCCTCATCAATAGGATTTTCTGCTTTATTACTTAGATTTTCAAGTGCCCGCTGTTTAAACTGTAAAAAGGTAAAAATGGCGTTTTCACCGATAATGCCTACTATCATGATGAGGCCCGTATAGCTGCCCACATTAAGCGGTGTTTTGGTTATCAGCAATGCCAGGAAGCTGCCGGATATGCCTAAAACAGCTACGATCAATATTAAAAATGCGATCCTGAATTGCTTGTACAGGAACAGTATAACAGCAAAAACCAGCAAACTCGAGGTGATCAGGATGATGAGCAGTTCCTTAAATGATTGCTGTTGCTGGGCATAGTCGCCACCATACTCGATATGATAGCCCTGCGGCAGACTTATTTTTGCCGCAATATTTTTTTGAATAGCCGGAATAACCGACCCAAGGTCGCTGCCTTCCAATCGCGCGCTAACCACGCCCATGGATTGCAGGTTCTCGCGGTTTATTTCAGCATCACCCGGCCTTAACTGTACCGACGCCAGTTCGCTAAGCGGTACCAGCTTGCCGCTTGGCACAAATACCGTTTGATTTTGAATGCCGGCAACATTAAGATAACGGTTGCCCGGGTAAACCATGCGGATAGGCGTTTGCTGCTGGTGTTCCAGGATGTTGCCGATCACATTTCCCTCCAAAGCTGTTTGTACCTGGAACTGCAGGCTGGCAGGCGTGATATTGTATTGAGCCAGCTTGTAATAATAAGGATCGATGCTGACCGACGGACCGGCAATGGTAATGCCGTCGAACACATCGGCTGTGCCTTTTACATCGCTTACTATGGCTGCAACCTGCTTTGAAAGGCCCTGCAGCCGCTGCGGGTCGTCGCCAAATATTTTTATTTCAATAGGCTGTATTGAGGTCATCAGGTCGCCAAGCATATCGGTGATCACCTGGCCAAAATCTATCCGTAAAGCGGGCTGATTTGCCGCTATACTTTTACGCAGGTCGCTAATCACCTCCTCCGTTGTTTTGTCGCGTTTCTTTTTTAAGTGGATCAGGTAGTCGCCCCGGTTTGGCTCCGTAATAAAAAACCCCATTTCGGTGCCTGTACGCCTGGAGTACGCTTCAACTTCGGGCTGTTTGATGATGATCTTCTCAATCTGGCGCAGCATCCGGTCGGTTTCATCAAGTGATGTGCCCGGCGGCGACGAGTAATCCAGCACGATACTGCCTTCGTCCATCTCGGGTAAAAACCCTGTTTCCAATAGTTTGGGCACAAAAACGATGGTTAACACCGTGCCGGCGATAATCAACAGGCTGACATATGGCCGCAGGATAAACCAACGTACCCATCGTTGTTTTTTTACATGATGTACCTGTTCTTTTGCTTCACTGCCTATTTTTTTATGACGGGTAAGCAAAATATAAACCGTTGGTAAACCTATCCATGTTACAAAAAACGAACACACCAGCGTAATGATCATGGTATTGGTAAGCACCTTAAAATAGGCCCCGGCAACGCCCGTCATCAACAAAAAGGGGATAAAGATCACGATGGTGCTGATGGATGAACCGATCATCGCCGGAAAAAGGTAGTCGATGGCGGTTTTTACCAGTTTTAAAGGGCGTTCGCGAGGATGCTCTTCCTGCGTACGGTGTATCTGCTCAACCACTACAATTGCGTCGTCAATGATCAATCCAAGGGCCGCCGCTATTGCACCCAGCGTCATGATATTTAGCGTATAGCCTATCCCATATATCACCAAAAGGCTGAGACATAAGGTTACGGGTATGGTGATCAAAATAACGGCGCTGGCTTTTATGGAGCGCAGAAAAATAATGGCGACGATGATGGCCAGCAGCAAACCTATCCATAAACAGTCGCTTACGCTTTTTATCGACTCATTAACAAAGTCCGCCTGTTCATAATAAGGCTTAATGGTTACGTCGCGCGGCAGTACTTTTTTTAGCTGCGCGATCTTGTCGTCCATGCCTGCCGAAAGCGTTACCAGGTTGGCATCCGGCTGTTTTATTACCGCTATTAATACGCCGGGCTGGCCGTTGGCGTTTATGCGCGTGTATTCAATACTTTCCTGCACCGCGATATCCGAAAAATCCTTGAGGCGTATCACGCGCTTTCGATTATTGCTGATCACCAGGTTTTCCAATTGGTCTTTGGCGTTTATCGTAGCATCGGTCACCGTCAGGTAAAGCATTTTATAATCAGACAGGTAACCTTCTGATTTAACAAAATTGGTGGTGCTTAATGTAGTATTGATGATATCGGGCGTAAGGCCCAGGGTGCTCATTTTTTGCTTGTCGAGGGTAAGCCAGTATTCCTTGGCCTTGCCGCCGATCACCCTGATCTCGGACACCCCGTCAACCTGCGACAAAAAAGGTTTTACCGTATAAGTAGCCAGCAGTTGCAGCTCAATCGGCGAGCGGCTATGGCTTTCAAGGGTGTACCCGCTTACCGGCAGGATGGACGGGTTCATTTTTTGAGCGGTGATACTCACATCGGCGGGCAGGTCGTTTTTTATCTGGTCGATATTTGCCTGTACTTTTTGCAGGCTCATATCTATGTCGGCGTCCCAGCTCATGTAGGCTGATATTTCGCAGCTGCCCCGACTGGTGGTGCTGCGAACCATTTGCAGATCGGGCACTTGTTTAATGGCATTTTCAAGTGGCTTGGTTACCGTTACCATCATCTTATTAACCGGCTGCAGCCCTTCCTCGGCTATAACTTTTATTTTAGGGAAGGTGATCTCGGGGAAAAGCGATGTCTGCAGTTTTGAATAAGCCATTACGCCACCCATAATGATAATGGCCAAAACCAGCGTTATAGGCTTTTTATGGGTTATAAAAGTGTCCTGTATCGGCTTCATGGCTGCGTTATTTTAACTTTTGCAGTATCCGTAAGCCCATAGGCACCTGTAGCCACTATCTTATCCTGCGGCGTAAACCGTGGTGATAGTATTTCGACCCGATCGCCCGATTGAATGCCTTCCTTAACGGGAACTTTTACCGCTGTGGTAGGATTGATCATCTTCATCACCCAAAATTCCGTTTGGGTTTCATTGGCTAAAACTGCCGATTTTGGCAGCGAAATGGTATTTGTCCTGGCCGATTTAACGATACGGGCTTTGGCCACCAGGTTTTCGGGAATCTCCTGGCTGGTGTTTACCTTTAGCTGCACGCCTTGTGTTTGCGCAACGGTGTCAACCGATGGCATAAACGATTTTACAGTGGCGGTTACCTTAATATCGCCCGGTAAGGTAAGATCTACATTCTGTCCCAGTTTTACGTATTGCTTAAGCTCGTAAGGCAATTGCATCAGGAAAACGAAACTTGAGCGGTCGCTAATGATGGCCAATTGCTCACCATCCTGTACGTAGTCGCCGATTTGATGGCTCAGCGCTGATATATATCCCGGCGCCGAGGCGTTGATATGGTTTATCCCGGTAAACTTAAAGCTGGTGTCTAAAACATTAATGGTGTTGCCAATGGTTTTTGCCTCCTTGGTTTTAACCGTAAAAAGCAATTGCCCCTTGCCCACATTCTGCCCCAGCTGGATATTGACCCTTTCGATATAACCGTTTGCGTTCGATTTTACATAGTTTTTTTGCAGCGTGGCGGAGGTGGCATTCAGGTCGATATAATCAATCAATGTGCTATCGCTAACTGTGGTAACTGTTACCGGCGTTTGCGACACCACCTTTGCGTCCTCATCATCGTCGCCTCCGCTGGCCTTGCTTCCACAGGAAAAGAGGCACATAGAAATGCTTGCCGCTAAGAACAGCAGGCAGGCGGGCAGAAATTTATGGCTGAATTTTTTCATGCTACTTGTTAAAGTAATTTAGCTGGTTGATAAGCTGAAGTTGACTGATGTTGGTAGTGGTGCGCAGGTTTTTTACAGTGAGGTAATTATTGATGGCCAATATCAGGTCGGCTATTTTTACATCGCCCGTTTCCAAAAGGTCCGAATCAACTTTTATCAGGTTTTCCGTATACTTTAATTGTTCATCTATCTGGCTGATCAGGCTTTTTGAATCGGCTATTTGTTGTTTAAGCTGCGCAATTTGCTGCCGGTACTGCACCTTAAAAAACGCTTCGTATCCCTGGCGGGTTTCTTCTTCCAGCGATAGTTTTTGGTATTGCAATTTTTTCTGTCCGCCGTCGTAAATAGGCATAGTAAAGCTAAATCCGCCGCTAACCCCAAAGTTTTTGTAGGCCTGCCCCATAAAGTCCGAATTGTAGCCACCGTCGGCATTTAAGCTGATTTTGGGTTTATAGGTCAGGTCGACCAGCTTCCGCTGATTTTGCAGCTTAAGGCTGTCTATCTTGTATTGCATAAACAAAATGCTGCTCCCCGGATCGGCAAGCGCTGATTGATCTATTTTCGGTTCAGCCAGTTCATTTACGGTAGTATCTGCAACCCCCGACAGGTAATTCAAGGTACTGTAATCGGTACGATACTGAATTTTGGCCTGCAGCAATTGTAACTGCTGCTGTTTTAAAGTTACCAAAAAAGCCAGGTAATCTGTTTGCCGGTAAACGTTGCCCCTGGTTAGTTTTTTAAGTAATTGTTCTTCTTTGCTTAAAAGGTCGACAACTTCCTGCGCAAATTTATATTGCAGCAGGTCGCCATAAGCAGTAATGTATTGCGACGTGATCGATTTTATCAGGTCCTGCGTGGATATTTTTGCAGAATTGCCGGCTGTTTGGCCCTGCAGGTTAATATCTGCCAGTTGCGCGCCGATATTATTTTTGCTTAGGATGGCCTGGCTTACCCCCACCAATGCATTTAAGGTGTGCTCATTTGTGATCGCTTCTGAATAGCCGAACCCACCTGCTACCGGCGCATAAAGGCCGGCACTATTGGCGTTAACCTGCGGTTTAAAACCCGCCCGTAGGCGCAGGCTGTCGAGTTTAGTTGAGGCGACCTGGTTGCGCAGGTCCTTTAATAATGGGCTGTTATTTTTGGCGATATCGAGGTAATGGTCAAGCGTATTGGTTTGAGCGAACGCGACGGAACAGGTAAAAAGGCATAAAGCAATGCTGCAAAAAATTTTAGTCGAGGCTTTCAACAAGGATATTTTTTTAGCTAAACTAAAGTTTAATTTTGGATTATTTTGGGATGGAGGAAGATTTTATCCCCGCCGCGCACTGTGTTCAACAAGTGACCAGATACCTTGTTTCAGTGCAAACAACAATAACTTTGCGGCCAGACTTCCTGGCCAACGATTGAAATGATAAGTGCCTGGTCATCCGGAATATCTTCTTTGACTTCGATATTAGGTGAAGGAATATCAAGAGTGCGCATGCAAATTTGGATCGCTACATGCGTTTTTTACCGGATAGCGTGATTGTACACGCTTTTTCAGATGTAATTATCTGATTATCAATTGATAACATACCTTTAAAAGCGGGCAATTACCAATGTGCATTTTTATAACTAACTGATAATCAATACAAAATGCTTAAAGTGTTCAAAACAACCCTCAAAATTGTCCGGATTTTGAGAATTTTAAATTTTAAACTGCTAAAAATCAGTGCTTTTCGTAGCGGTTTGATCGGTATTCGTGTGTAAAAATTGAACACTTGAACGCGCTTTATTCAGGCACTTTTACACCTTATAACAACAGATTTTGTTACTAACAAACCATTGTCACCGCTTTTTTTGTTTTCGTCCCTTTTTTATGCATCTCCGGTATTTTTATTTTGGCGCAATAATCTCCTGCTAACTTAATTCCCTAAAACCCAAACCCTATCCCCGCATTAACCGACGAATACTGCGCCAGGCTGCCGGACACGAATATCCTGAAAAAGCCCGGCGTAAGCTGGAAACCGAGGTCGGCGCGAAAGCCATCAATACTGGTTTCACTGATGTTTATAGGGTTGGTATAAGTGGTGTAAGTTGGTGTACCAGTAATCGTTTCGCCGGTGGTGATGGGGAAATTACCGATGGTGCCAAATGCAGTATGCGTGTTATTGTAGCCAACGGACACAAACGGTGTAAAGAACGCGATCTTTTTGGAAAAGATCACCTGTATCATCAGGTTGTTAAATGTTGCATCTACGTGCTGGTTGCTAAAATCGGTACTTTGCTCGCTATTCTTCGGCTGGGAGCCATTGTCGGGCTGCACATTCAGGCCGATATTCATGTTCAGGTGGCTGTATCCAAAAGCAACTGCCAGGTCGAAAGGGATTACCTTAGCCGCTCTTGCACCAACAAAATCATGTATTAGGTCGTGCCTTAAACCAAAGCCGATGGATGATATTTTGTTGCCGCTCCCGATGCTTACGCTTGGGATACCGCGAATGGTAAGGTCGGTATTCTGCACCAGCCCGATGGTCAGCTGTATCTGCGGCGCGGGAACAAAGCCCAATTTGCCTGAAGGCGTGTTGAACGAACCTACCTTTTGGCCATTATCATCATAGATATCCAGCAATGGGCCCTGGGTATTTTTGTCGCCGCCAAAAGTAGGGGCGATGGTTTGGCTGGCATCGTGCGGCCGCACGTTGTTCGACAGGCCGATCTGAGTTACATCAAAAGTTTTGTCGCTCGAGGGAATAAATGCCGACGATACGGAAACCCGGAAGTCAAAATGTAATAAACTTTTGGTTTTTGCAGTATTGTACCACCCGCTGTTGAGGCCCACGCCTATCCCTTTAAACAAGGGTTCGCCATAAGCATTAACCAGCTTGGTGGCATCGGCCGGTCCCGATTGAATAAGGGCAGAGAAACCGCCGCTTCCGCTTTGCGCTTGAACTTTACTTACCGCGAGTGTCAGTAGAAAAGCGGTTAAAATGGGGTAAAATCTTTTCATAATTTGTATAGTATTAATGGGTTAAATATAGCTGCAATTTTAGTCGGCCCGATAAACCGAAAACCTTTACTTTTGCCCGATGACCGATGACAGCACCATAATTGACCTGGAAGAGCAGGACCTGTACGAGCACCTGCGTATAACGGTTGACAAGGGCCAGTCATTGTTGCGGATTGATAAATTTTTAATGCACCGCATCGAAAATGCTTCCCGCAACCGTATCCAAAACGCCATTGACCTGGGCAATGTTTTGGTAAACGACAAAACAATTAAACCCAGTTACAAAGTAAAGCCGCTGGATATTATATCGGTGGTGTTGCCGCACCCACCGCGCGATACCGAAGTTTATCCCGAAAATATCCCGCTCGATATTATATACGAGGACGATGACGTGTTAGTGGTAAACAAACCGGCCGGCCTGGTGGTGCACCCGGGATACAACAATTATACCGGCACCCTGGTGAACGGCCTTGTTTTCCATTTTCAGCAACTGCCAACGTTGCCCGGCAATGATGGTCGCCCCGGGTTGGTACACCGAATTGATAAGGATACATCTGGCCTGCTGTTGATCAGCAAAAATGAGCGCTCCATGACCTGGCTGGCCAGGCAATTTTTTGAACACACCATTACCCGCAAATACATCGCCCTGGTTTGGGGCGATGTTGAGGCAGACGGAACAGTTACCGGTTACATTGGCCGCAGCATTAACGACAGGCGGGTAATGTCGGTTTATGATGACCCTGAAAAAGGGAAATGGTCTGTCACCCACTACAAAGTTTTGGAGCGGCTTACCTACGTTACCCTTTTGGAATGCCAGCTGGAAACCGGCCGCACACACCAGATCAGGGCACACCTGAGGCACATTGGCCACCCCTTATTTAGCGATGCCATGTATGGCGGCGACAAAATTTTAAAAGGCACTGTTTTTGGCAAGTACAAACAATTTGTTGAAAATTGCTTTGAATTAATGCCCCGGCAGGCACTGCATGCACAGAGTTTAGGATTTTTGCATCCGACGATAAAAAAACGCCTCTATTTTGAAGCACCCCTGCCGGCCGATTTTGAGTCGGTGTTAGCAAAGTGGCGCAGATACGCAGAAAGCAGAGATTGAAAAACGAACAGATTAATTAGAAACGAAATATTCTTTCGGACTTTCGGACTTCCGGACTTTCCAACTAAAAAAGCATGACTCCCCACTTCATCAACTTTAACGGAGAAATAGTACCGGCTGATACCAAACTGCTTTCGGTGGGTAACCGGGCGTTCAGGTATGGGGATGGCCTGTTTGAAAGTATGCGGATGATGAAGGGACAATTAAAATTTGCCGACCTGCATGCAGAGCGCCTGCAGCGCAGTATGAAAGCATTAAAGATTGACGGCTACTCACAGATGGATACCTGGTTTTTACGCGAGATGAGCGACGACCTGGCCAAACGCAACAAAGCCAAACATGGCCGACTGCGTTTGACTGTTTTCCGCGATGCGGAAGGTTTGTACCTGCCTACTCAAAATAAAATGGGCTGGTGCCTGGAGATACAGCCTTCGGACGAGCCAAGGTATTTTTTGAATCCCAGGGGCCTTATCATGGACATTTTCCCCGAGCTTACAAAACCTACGGGGTACCTTTCCAACATTAAAACGAGCAGCTCATTGCTATATGTAATGGCCGGGCTGTACAAGGCGCAAAACAAACTGGACGATGTTTTTATTTTAAACCAGGGTGGATTTTTGTGCGAGGCCGGCAGTTCAAACGTATTCGTGTGGTACCAAAATCATTTGTATACTCCGGCGCTGAGCGAAGGCTGTGTAGAGGGGGTGATGCGACAGATAATTATAAAATTGGCGCGGGAAAATAACATACCAGTTACCGAGGCGCAGATCAACCCGGATATTTTGTATGAGGCGGATGAAGTTTTTTTAACCAACGCAGGCAGGGGGATTCAAAGCGTTATGGGCTTTGGCGTGCGAAGGTATTTTAACGAGGTAAGCAAACTGCTTACCGATGAATTAAATAAGTTGTGAATTTATTATTTAGCTTGTTTTAACGACAGCTTTTGCAGAAGCTCGTCGTCGTCAGTATTGATAATGTCGATAAGGTCGACGTCCAGAATTTCGGCAATATGTATTAACCGTGTGAGTGTAATACTGCTATAGCCCAGCTCAATCTTGCTGTAAGCGTTTTGAGAGATATTTAGTTTAACAGAAAGGTAGTCCTGCGTGTAATTTCGATACTCCCGAATTTTGCGAATGTTGGCCACTATGGCCCTGGTTTTAAGGTCACTCAATGTTTTCATAAATTACTTTGGGTTGAATCTACGAAATAAATTATCACTTAGATTCCGAAAATTGGAAAAAAATTAATTCATTCTAAATAAAAATAGTCCGCGATTAATAAATGTATAGGTAGGATTAATAAAACTGGAAACAATTGGAGTTTTTAAGTAACGAGAAAGTTACTAAGGATGATGTATATCAATAAAAAAAGAGCTCGCTTTTGATACATAAATTTTGCAAAAAGCAACATGCCGGGCAGTAAATCGCTTAAACAATTCGGGAAAGCTGATTAAAATTTAATATTATTGTATTGCAATTATTTTAACTACCCCATTGAAGCCGATTCAGATCAAACAGCTTGCTTACACCGCTTTATTGTTTTGCACAATAGTATGTGCTTTACCGGCGTGTAAAAGCGATTGGATATCTCCGGGTAACCTACCTCCCGTAACGGATACCACCACCACGGGCGGCGGTACCAACAAGCCCGATACGTCCCCCTCATTTAACGGCCCTGCCGGTGTTGCAGTGGATGCTGCCGGAAATATTTATGTAACCGATTGGGGTAATAATCTTATCCGCAAAATAGCCCCCGGCGGCGTGGTAACTACTTTTGCCGGTAGCGGGTTTGCTGGCCATAACGACGCTGCGGGCACCCTTGCATCATTTACTCAACCTACGGGCATCGCCCTTGATGCTCAGGGAAATTTGTTTGTCGCTGACGCAGGCAATAGCCTGATTCGCGAGATCAGTTCGTCAGGTACGGTTTCAACCGTAGCGGGCAGCGATAGCATAGGCTATGTGGACGGTACAGGTTCGGTTGCAGCCTTTTTTAACCCATTAGGTGTAGCGGTGGATGCTAACGACAATGTGTATGTGGCAGACGCGGGAAATGATCTTATACGCCTGGTTAAACCGGGTGGTATTGTTTCCACATTTGCCGGCACGTTCAATACCGGTTCCTCCAATAATTTGTCGCCTTTTAATAATCCTGCGGGTGTAGCGATTGCATCAAACGGCAACATTATTGTCGCCAACTATCTCGACGACAATATACTGCAGGTGGGCCCATCAGGCACCGTTACTACGCTTGCCGGTAGGGATACTGTTCAAGGCTCGGCAAACGGCCCTGCGCTATCCGCAACTTTTTATTATCCCAACAGTGTAGCGACCGATCTTTTTGGAAATACCTATGTGTCAGACGGGGTGAATAACCTGATCCGAAAGATAGATGCAGCCGGGAATGTAAGTACGCTGGCCGGCAGCGGCGCGGCAGGGGCGATCGATAGCACGGGCGTTAACGCTTCATTCAACGGCCCCGCTGGTTTGGCGGTAGATGGATATGGCAATGTTTACGTTGCCGATTCGAACAATAATGAAATACGAAAGATCACGCCGTCGGGCGTGGTAACCACCATTGCGGGCACCGGCGCACAGGGTTCACAAAACGGCATAGCGATAGCCCATCGCAACAAAAAAGCGCTTAAAATTATACCAAAACCAAAGCTGAATGCCATTTACCGGCAGAGAAGAAATTAATTAGTGAATTAGTGAATTGTGAATTAGTGATTTAATAAAGGAAAATTATCCATTGCCAACTCACTAATTCACTAATTCAACAACTCAGCAATTAATTTTAAAGGCTGTAGCTTTTCTTTTTGAAAGCGGCCTCGATTATCCTGGAGGAGATATCTTTATTATGGCCTGACCTTTTTATCTCATCGGACGAAACGCCGTATTTTTTTGCCCAATATTCATCTTCGTAATTCTCCCTGATCTGGCTGATTTCCTTGTTTTGATCTTCGATTTTACTGTTAGTATTCATGATCTTATTGGTTTTATGTGGGAACAAAATATTTAACTTAAAGTTTAATAAAATGTAAAATGCTTATTTACAAATTGTTAACAAGCAATTTATTGCTGCTCGTTGGTGTAATAAGTACACTCATAAACTTTGTTAAAGTTAGCATGAATACTGTTACTACAGCATTACCCTTTTGTTAAGTTAATGTTAACAGATATTGAACAATAGCTGCTTTTGAGGGACACGAAAAAGTGTTAGATTAGGCTTATGAAATATGCCGGCATTACGCTATTAACCGTTTCATTGCTGTTTACCGCATGTCAACACGACCCTTATGCTGATGACTTTACAGTGAAAAAGCCAAAAATGACTGACCTGCCGGGAAGATATTATTTGACCGAGCTTACCGTTAATGATGCATCGTTAAATAAAACAGATTCCCTGGCGAATATTTGCGTGCATGCAGATGGAACATATACAGCAAGCGGCATACCAAATGTTACGCAAAGCTTTGGTGATACCGTTCATAAAACAATCTCGGCCTCTGGCAAATGGAGCTTAGATACCATTGGCGAAGTGGGCAGATTACTGGGCGATAAATGGCAATGGGGCTTCAGACTGAGCAATATTGACGCAAACTTCAATACAGTAGGCTTGATGTATGATTCGCCGCCTTATAAACTGATCATCACGTTTGATGACCCGGATTTGGGGCAGGTTATGATATTTACAAAGAAGCTGGCAAAAACGCGATAAGTTGCCTGTTAGCCCTACTTGACCGGCCATATCCGCGCTGCCCAGCCGCCGCCGCCATAAAGCTTCACCGGTATTTTATCGCCGCTTTTTAGTTTGATCGTTTCCTTTTTATAATCGGTTGCATCCCGGTCAGCATTTACGCCGTCTTTAAATACCTCAGCTTCATAATTCCCTGGCGGAAGGAATGAAAAATCCAATGTTAGGTCGCGCGGCGTCCAGTTGGTAGTGGCGCCGACAAACCAGGTATCGCCCTTACGGCGGGCCAGCGCCGTATATTCGCCAACCTTGCCGTCCATCGGCACAGTTTCATCAAAAACGGTAGGCACTTTGGTGATGAAATTGGTGCACTCCTGCTCGCGCCTGTAGATGGTCGGGTTATCAGATAGCATTTGCAGGGGCGCGGTAAAGATTACATACTCGGCCAGTTGCTGGCAGCGCGTGCCCTTGCTCATAGGGTTATCATTAATGGGCCGGTAGGTCGCCTGTGTGGCGTTCCGCATAGCGCCTGGGGTGTAATCCATCGGGCCGGCCATCATCCGTATAAAAGGGATGCTGTTGACGTACCGCGGCTGGTCCTCATTGGCCCATTTGAAGTTTTCCAGCCCCTTCACCCCCTCAAAGCCAATCACATTCGGATAGGTCCGCTGCAGGCCGCTGGGCTTGAACATGCCATGGTAATCAACCATCAGTTTATATTGAGCCGCCAGTTTTGCAATGGCAAAAGTACTGGCCACAACCACCTGGTCATCCCGGTCAAAAAAATCGATCTTAAAACCTTTTACCCCCATTTGGGCATAGTGCGGAAAGGCTTTCTCCATGCCATGGTCAACCGCATACCAGGTGGCCCACAAAATAACGCCTACATTTTTTTGTTTGCCGTAGTCGATGATCTCCTGCAGGTTTACTACGGGTTTTGCTTCCATCAAATCCAGATCGTTCGACCAGCCCTCGTCCATAATAATATAAGGCAGGTGGTTTTCCGCAGCAAAATCGATATAATATTTATAGGTCGCTGTGTTTATACCCGCCTTAAAATCCACATGCGTAACGTTCCAGTTGTTCCACCAGTCCCATGCCACTTGCCCGGGTCTTACCCAGGTATAATCAGCCAGTTGCGGTGGCGGAGCGAGTTTTTGAATGATATCCTGGTTAAGCAGGTCCTTGTCCTGTTCGCTGATCACTACGATGCGCCATGGAAAACTGCGGTTACCCGATGTTTTAGCGATATAGTCTGCTCTTTTGTTTGGGATAAAGTTAATGCTGTGGATCTCCGCATCGAGGGGATAGGGTGCATAAACGCCCTTTAACCCGTGCGCGGATGAATTCGGGTCGAGGTACATGCCGGGGTAATCCTGCAGGTCGCCTTCCAGTATGGCCGCCTTTTTTCCCTGGCCGATGTCAACCAAACAAGGCAAAAATGCCAGCGAGTCCTTCGGGAAACCGGAGAGCTTAACTTCATGATACAGCGCCTCGAAAGAGGAATTAAACATCTTACCCGCGCGGTAATCCCATTGTATTGGCAGGAAAGCTTTGTCGTCTTCTGCAAAATTAAAATTCGCGTCTTCGTTCTTTACGGTAAGATCGCCCTGGCGCCGGGCCGCAAAGCGATAGGCTGCCGCATCATCGTAAACACGAAAGATAATGCTATAGTCGCCTTTGAAGTTTATCGTCAATTGGGTGCATTGGTCATGCACGGTGCTTTTTATATAATCGATAGCAGCAAATTCGGTGTTGATATTTTGCGTTGGCGATGAAATTACCTTTGCGTTTTCACCCAAAATCTCTCCACTTTCCAGCCGCAAAGCGATCTTCGAAGGCAGGATCACCTGCTGCCCCTTGTGTATTACCGACCATTGAATAATGCTGTCAACGGTGATATGGACTGTCACAGATCCTCCCGGAGATTTTATATCGAAATCCTTTGGCTTTACCGCAAAAACGAGTAGGGTATTAAGTAAACAGGCTAATAAAAGCAATGATCTTTTCATATTAATCAGGTTAACGCGTTTGATAATAAACGAAATTGGTTTTCACCACGATAATACAAATTCCTGCGTGAATTCGGGGCCAACGCGGGAAATAATTCCGGATCGTCAGCTTGTGGTGATGGCTGTCGTCCGACAGGCAGTTTTCATCAAACCCAGGATATCCCCTAAAAAACAATGGTTTATACGCTCATACAACCAGTAGTTTTACGCATGTATCTCCCTATAAATCAGCATAGGTTTGTATTATCTTATCAGGAGGGCCGCATATTCCTATGGTGTGTTCGGCGATGAATGGATGACCATGTCCGGATTATTTTTCCATCAGGGCGGCATCTTTCACTTCCCGGTAACGAGCAGTTCCAATTTAAACCGCTTATCATATCCAAAGCTGTTCTTTTTAATACTTATGGGGAGCAACGCCGAAAATCCCGAACAGAGTAGGCACGCAGCAGCCGAAAAGCGCATAGAGTAGGCAAACTATGTAAAATAATTAAATTATGGCATTATTTAAGTACCAATGCGTGTATTTTGGCGTCGAAACGGGCGGCTATACACGCCAATCCCGGAACCCCAGTTCGGTAGGCGGGTTTCTACCGCTCAACTCAAATAAAAACGATCCGGGAACCTATTTTTTGCAGCCGGGCAAAACTTATCATCTTCCGAGCCTTTTGTATCCCGATCAACAAATAACCCAGGGCGGCCAAAAGTATGATTTCTCGTTTATTAACATATCGGGCCTGACAACCGGCGGCGCCACTTCGTTCAATATAGCAGTACCGCCATCTGGCAAGGTAAGTAACGACCCCAACGCGGTGCTGCAAGTGCTGGTTGTATATGTTCCCGAAGGCGGCCCTGGTCCGGGCGGCGAGCCTGGAGCGGTTGTCGACGCTTTTGATGAAACCGCCGGTACGCTGTTCAACAACTTCTTTGTTTCAGTAAGCCCGGATAGCAATAGTACCCGGTATAACACCGCGAACATTTATGGTTATGTGGATACCGAGAAAGAGGGTGCAACCATTACTGCCACCAACGCTTTCAACAGCGTTGACCCCGCGAGTATCAGCCCGCAATATGTGCAGTTTGAGAAATGGCACCTGCTCACCGGTTCGGGCGCGTCAGCTTCGGGCAATGCTTTATCCATAGGCAAGGGCCAAACCGAATATGCGCTGGCTTTTTACAATAGCCCTGATCCAAACAAAGGCAATATAATCGACAAAACAGGAATTTACGACAAGCACAAAGAATACATTGTCGATCACCTGAAGGTTGTAGGCGACCAGTTTATCTTTGATCCGGGTATTGTGGAAAGTGAATTCAACAAGATCAACGAGGCAATTGGGAGGATATCGGCCGACATCAATATCCTGAAAGGGCGATCATTTATCAGGGAACAGGACCGTCCCGATGTAGGCAGATCAACTGCACGCAACGAGGAATAAATTTATAGCCTTGATACTGATCATCAGTAATATTGCAAACGAAGCGGCGGCCAGCCTGGTGGAATTATTTCCACCGGGCGCCGCTTCATTAATTACCGCCTCATCATTTTATCAATCTTTCCGCGGCGGTCTGGATGTTAACAATTTTACATCGTCAAAAATCAGCTTGAACGGCGTAGGGGTTTCTGTTACCGAAATAACTGGCGTTGTTACTACTATTTCCTCCTTCATGCCGAACGAGTTTTATTACATAGAGCCCGCCGACCAGAAATATGTATGCTCCGAAATGAATGCTTTTTTTACTTACTTTTTATCGCAGCTTAATTGCAAAAAGATCAATCCCCAGACGCCACGGTCTTTTTCGGGTCCTAACCTGCACCGGATAGAATGGATAAAAAAAGTAAGTGCCACCGGTATTCCCATCTGGCCGATAAGTATGATCAATTCGAAAAATGCAAATGCTCAAACGGAAAAAGAACTGGGCTTAACTTATCATACCTGCAGTAGTATCGGCGGAAGCGTTATTGGCGACCAGCCGAAATGCTTACGTGAATATGCGGCAGCGGTGCAGCGCGTTTTCGATATACCCTTTTTTACCGGTCATTTTATTTCGGACAAGCCCGGCGATTATTACCTGGCCGACATAGTTTTAAAACCGGATATTACACCTGTTGCCAATCGCGAAGCTATAGTAAACTATTTTTCATAAACATTTTGCCAGATGATATTACTTTGGGGATTAAAAGGGGATGCACCAATGAATTTAGTTCGGGAAGAACTGGAAAGAGTGGGGGCGAACTTCTTTTTTTTAGATCACCGGCAAATTTTCCGGTCAGAAGTGGAATATACTTTTGACACAGAAAATGGCGACAACTGCAAAATAAATATTGACGGCGTTAAACTCGACCTGGACCTGGTGACGGTGGCCTACATGCGGCCATATAACTTTATGGACTATACGGAGATGGACGGGAAAGCGATGGATGACCCCATGGCGATAAGGGCCTCGGGTTTTGAAACGCAACTGCTTGGCTGGTTAAATGCCTCAGATGCGCTTGTCATCAATAAAGCCGATCCATCTGCCACCAACAATTCTAAACCTTACCAGCTATCGTTAATTAGCCAGGCTGGTTTTAAAGTGCCCGAAACCTTTATTTCCAACGATGCAAAACAGGTTACAGCGTTTTTAGCAAAGGCCGACCGGGCGGTATATAAATCCGTGAGCGGTGTGCGCAGCATTGTGCACGAGGTGTCAAACGACCACCTGCAATTTATTGATGATGTGCAGTGGTGCCCTACGCTTTTTCAAAAAGTAGTCGACGGTGTAAACTACCGCGTGCATGTTATCGGCGACCAGTTATTTGCGGCGCGGATAATGTCGGATCAACTGGATTACCGATATGGCAAAACGACGATGGTAAGCGAAGTGCTGCCCGCCGACATTGCCCAAAAATGCCTGGATCTTAATCAAATACTTGGTCTTCACTTTTCGGGTATCGACCTGATGCGCACTGCCGATGATGATTGGTATTGCTTTGAAGTAAACGCATCGCCCGGCTATTCCTATTTTCAGCATAACAGCGGGGCGCCTATTAGCTATGCCCTTGCACAGTTTATGATCGATTCAGATGGTCGATAAATAACTGTTCAGGTTAATCCAATCCTTTGTTAAAGGCTAACGAATGGCGTTTAAAATTTACCGTATTTTCCCATAACTCACTGCCTTTAAACGGGTGATAAAGTGTTCAAATTTTGCACATGATTACCCTCTAAACAGCAACGAAAAGCACTGATTTGTAGCGAATTAAAATTTAAAATTTTGAAAATCTGTCCAATTTTGAGGCTTTTTTTGAACACTTACAGCGGGTAACTGACAAAACTGCGGCCGCCCTTTTCAAACACATGGCGAAACAGTTACCAAATGCTGTTAAACGCGTCCAAAAACCTAAACGCGCCGGCATGATATTTATCCGGCAACATTTTTAAAACGTTTGCCCTGTACTAAAGATCAATAACTGTTTGGCCGGCAAAATCCAGCGTTAATTTGTAGTTCTTTCCTTTGCAGTTAAATAAAACCACCACCGGCCAGTCATCCAAACCCACCTGGCCGGGATCATAATATCCTATTTTAAAAGATTGTGTAAGGCTGGAATATTGTACGCCCGGCTGAACGGTCTCTGAACCCGTAGCTTCGCCTATCGAAAACCCTTTTGCGCTATAAACGTCCCATTGCGTTATTGCGAGCGGATAAGCTGAGTTGTTTTTAAGGAAAAACCATATGGCCTCAGTATTCGTGCTGCCTACGTTTTGCAGATCGTAATTTGCAATTGCATTTATAAAGAAGGCCATGTCCTGGACCTGTACCTTGCAGGCCGCACTAAATTTGCCGTCCTGGCTGGTGGCTGTGATGGTTACGGTACCCAGTTTTATAGCGGTGATGATGCCTTTTGAGTCTACCGTAGCAGTGGTTTTATCGGAAGATGTCCATGTAACGGTACTATAAGTGGCGTTGGCAGGCAAAACCGTCGCTTTAAGCGAATCGGTATTGCTGACCAGGATATTCAGGGTGGTTTTATTCAACGTTACGGCAGTAACGCCTACCGGTAACACATTAACCACGCAGGTTTTGCTGACGGTATTAGTGCTGTTTTTTACCGTGATAACGGCTTTGCCAACTTTAAGACCGCTGATGATACCCGGTTTTTTCACTTTGGCGATCGTACTATCCGACGAACTGAATACCAGTACTGTGTCAACCGCGTTCCCCGGATTCAATGTTACCGTTATGGATGCCTGCGCCCCGATAATCATGTTTACGGTATCCTTACTCAGCGCGATACTCTGCAGGTGTATGGGTTTTGGCTGGTCTTTTTTACAGGCCGTTAAAAAAAGCAGGGGTATTATAAAGCTGAGCAGGTATGCTTGTTTCATTTGCGGGTTTTAAGGGTTGATCTTTATTCCTAAAATTGCCTAAATATAATGGATTGTCGATATATTTTATTTTGGCAGTACATTTTTTCCTGTTTTAGTTAAAATTTTGCACATAAAAATTCCTGGTAACGTGAATTTTATCGGTACGTATATTTTTTGAACTATAACTAAACACAAATAATAAATTTATATTAGTCCCTGCAAATCATATCAATACCCCGATATTATTTATTTATTTTTTGACTATTTGCGGGCCAGGTATTTCATATTCCCCTTTATCGCCTTTTTGCTGTCGGCAAAAGGCGTTGGTGCACAAACCGTGGTCGAAAATGAGCTTTTTTACCACATCGGCGAGAAAGATGGCCTGGCCGATAATATAGTCACGTGTTTTTACCAGGATTACCGTGGGGTAATGTGGATGGGTACCCAATATGGTCTTAACAGTTTTGACGGCTCGGAAATACGGACCTTGAAAAGCACACCAACAGCCTCGTCAAACCGGTTGATCAGTAATGAGATCAAATGTATCACGGCCGACTCGAACCGAAACTTGTGGATAGGTACGGCATGGGGTTTATCCTCCATCAACCTGGTTACCCAGCAAGTTCGAGCGTGGGGCTATAATGGCAATAGCGACATACGTGCGATCGCCTGCGAAGGCACAAACATTTGGATAGCCACAGGCGAAGGTATTTTGTTACTGGATTCCCGTACCCAAAAGTTCACGCATTTTACCAATACCAGCGCCAGCCCATCAACCCTGGGCTACTATTTCAACAATAACTGCAATTACATCTTTGTCGATAGTAAAAAAAGGATATGGGTAGCTACAGTTAACGGGGTATGGCTGTTTGACAGGGCGAAGCATACATTTGAACAATACGACGGGCCCAAAAACGATCCCGCATACGACTCAATGGTGAGCACCGTTTTTGAGGATCATGCGCACCGGCTTTGGCTTGGCTGCTGGGGAAAAGGCGTTAAACAACTAAACCCTGACGGTCGGGCGGTTACCAATTTTGTGGCCGATCCGGGTATGCCTGGACATGTTACCAATATTTCCGAGCAGAATAACAACGGCAGCTATAGCCTGTGGTTAAGTGGCTATTTAACCGAATTTAAAGCCGACGAAGGCCATTTTTACAGGCATTCGCTGAGGCCGATTGCGCAGGCTGCGCCGTTGGACCCGGTTTGCGTATATGTTTCCCGGGAAAACCTTTTGTGGGTGTCGACGGTGAAGGGTGTTTATATTATCGACCCTGCACGGCAACTCTTCAGGCACCACTTTATAATTGGCCAAAACGGCATCACCGGGCAAAATGCAGCCATACTTCCGGAAAAGGACCGCTTTTGGCTAACGGGTGACAGAAAATTCCTGCTGAAGGCATTTGACTATAACTACGGGTTGATCAAAGACTATACACCCGCAATTAAAGCGCTTGGCGGCCCTTATGGCGACAACAGCCTGGCTATAATGAACATTAGCCGTCGCACTGACAAAGAGTATTGGTTATCGACCAGTTCAGGAGTTTTAAAACTGAATACCGCTACCGGCCGTGTAAACGTGGTTTTCAATAGTTTGACCGATAGTACAAAACGCCCGGCTACGTTCATAAACAACGTGGTGTTTAAAAACGGCAAAACCTGGTGTTTCCCGTGGCGAAGAGGTTTATGGGAATTGAACGGGCGAACAGGGTCATTTTTCCCGGTTTTTACAAATATGCCCGAAGGAAAAGGCACCAAAAACCTGAACCTTCAGGACGCGGTTACTGACAAAAACGGCAATACCTGGATCACCGATCTCGACTACGGCGTAATAAAATATTCCGCTGCTACCGGCAAGGCTCAACGCTTTATTACTGCCGATATAGCAAATTATGGCCGTACGGTAAATATCATCAATATCAATAACAGGTTGTGGATACTGTCGAACATGAACATTGTTGAGATCGATCCGATTTCCGGGACAACCAAATCTTTCCCGCTCCCCGGCGGCATGAACAAATATGTGTATTGCTATGTTACCGACGGCGCGGGTAATCTTTGGCTGGCTACCCGTACCGGCCTGGTGGTTTTTAATACGGTTAACCATTCGTTCAACCAATATACCGAAGAGGATGGCTTATTAAATAATGACCTCAGCGGAACTGTGGGAATGCTGCCCAATGGCAGTATGATTTACGCCGGCGAAAATTACGTAACAAGTTTTAAACCGGCCGAATTACTGCATATGCCCGCGCATAAAAAGTTGCTGCTGACGGCGGTGGCCACAGCAGATACCAATTTGATAGCCGGCAATTACCGCAGGATAGTAGTGCCGCCCGGTAACGAAAAGCTGACTTTTAAGTGGGCATTTATCAACTACAGCAACCCGCTTCAAAACAGGTACTACAACAAGCTGGACGGGATAGATAAAGATTGGAACTACGCCGGCAATAAAGGCAGCGTGGAGTATAACGGTTTGCCGCCCGGCAAGTACAAATTCAGGTACAAGGCTGTGAGTGCCGACGGCCTGGCTGTTGTTGAACAATCAGTGATATTTACAATCCGGCCTTCTTTTTGGCAAACCTGGTGGTTCATCGCGTTAATGATCATTATGCTGATGGCGGGCATAGCGCTGATTGTTGAGGTTGTACGCCGGCGCGAAAGGCGAAAAGCCGCTATGCAACTGCAGCTTTCGAATTTGGAAATGAAAGCGTTGCGGGCACAGATGAACCCACATTTTATTTTCAATGCCCTTAATTCGATACAGGAATGTATCGTCACCAAAAACACTACAACGGCGCACAGTTACCTGTCAAATTTCTCGAAACTGGTGCGCATGATCCTTGAAAATTCAGAAAAGCAATTTATCACCCTGGAAGATGAAATAGAAACGCTCAGCTTGTATCTTTCACTTGAAAAGCTTCGCTTCGACGACAGCTTTGAATACAAAATGACCGTCGATCCCGGTATCGATACTTCATTTGTGCACATCCCGGCAATGATGATACAGCCTTTTGTGGAGAATACTTTATGGCACGGCCTTATTCATAAAAAAGGAAAAAAGGAGTTGACCATCAAATTCGGTCAGCAGGGCAGTAACCTGATCTGCATCGTGCAGGACAATGGTATCGGCCGCGACAACGCCGCATTCATGAAAACCACCAACCAGTTAAAAAAACATTCGATGGGCATGAAAATTACCGAGGAAAGGCTGCAATTGCTGGAAACCGGGGCCAGCATTACCATCGATGATTTGAAAAACGATGTCGGACAAGCGACCGGCACCAAAGTGACTATTGTGATACCTTTAGACTTATAGCATAATGAAAGCAATAATAATAGACGATGAGCCTAAAGGGCGCAATATCCTGCTGCAACTGATCACCGAGCATTTCGATCATATAAAAGTGGTGGCTACGGCCTCAGGGGCTGACGAAGGCATTATGCGTATAGAAACCTATAAGCCAGATGTGGTTTTTTTGGATGTAGAAATGCCCGGCAAAAATGCGTTCGATATGCTGAAAGAGCTTGGGCCGATTGACTTTAAGATCATATTTGTTTCGGCGCACAACCATTATGCGCTCAATGCCATCAAGCTGTCGGCGCTTGACTTCCTGCTGAAACCCGTCGACCTGAATGATTTGACCAGGGCAGTTGAACGCCTGAACACCGGGGCCGCAAGGTCGGTACAACAAGTGCCGCAGTTGCTGCAGCAGATACAGGCGCCAAAAGGCAAGCTGGGCAAAATTGCCATCTCATCCGTTAATACCATCGAGTTTGTAAACATCAGCGATATAGTTTACTGCAAGGCTGATAATGTTTATACCGAAGTTTACCTGCTGAACGGTACCATCACTTCGACAAAAAGCTTAAAGGAATTTGAAGACTTACTGACCCCCCATTTATTTTTCCGCGTGCACCATTCATACCTGATCAACCTCAACCACATCAAAAAATATATCAAGGGCGAAGGCGGCAGCGTGATCATGATCAACGATAAAGAAATTGAAGTGAGCCGCCGCCGTAAAGGCGCATTCCTGGATTTACTGGCATCGATGTAAATCAGCCTATACATACGCCCAAATCGGCGCGACTTTTGACTTTCGACTATTGACTTTCGACTTAACATCGCCACTTACCCTTTGAAACCCGCCACTTACTAAAACGCTGAAATACGCGATTTTCCATTCGTCAAATTTGTGTTACAAAGCTGCTGATACCCCGCCGGGGGCTTTGATATGAATACTTTTTTAATCGATCACCAAAATTTAAAACAACCATAATGATGAAGCCTATGAGAATTTTTGCCGGTATTTTGGTTTTAAGCCTTACTGCCGGTATGGGTTACGCACAAGTTGTGGACCCTAAAGATGTGGCTAAGGACGATGCCACCAACCGCACCAATTCAAACATTGAAAGCGGTGTGGATAATGGCGTTGGCAAGGCCGAAGGCGCTATAAAAGGCCTGTTCAAAAAGAAAAAACCTGCCCCAAATCAACAGGCGCAACAACCGCAGCAGCAAGGGCAGCAGGTTCAACCGACAGGCGGCACAGGCTTCCGCGCTTATAACAATTATGATTTTGTGCCGGGAGACAGTATTGTTTTCGAAGACCATTTCACCGATGATGCCGAAGGCGAATTTCCTTCGCACTGGAACCTCGGAAAAGGGCAGGCGGTGCTAAATAATATGAACGGCACAAAAGTGTTTTCGCTTACTGATGGCAACTACGCCCATGTAAGCCCGCTGATCAAGTCGCCTTCGTACCTGTCCGATCCATTCACGATCGAGTTTGACAACTACAGCACAGGCGGCTATTTGCCGCGCATTTATTTTTATGCCAGTAACAACAACGCGACTGCAGCGTCAAGCGATCTCGGGGTGGTGACGGTGGAATCGGGTGATATCCAATTCGGCAATCACACAGGCGTTGAGCTATCCGGCAGTTATCCGGCAGATATCAGCGGCGAGCAGTATTTAAACAAATGGCACCATATCGCCATCGCTTACAAAAAGGGTCAGATAAAAGTTTATGTCGACCAGTACCGCATCCTGGTAGTGCCGAACATCGGTTTTGCTCCGCATGCTTTTGACATTGAAGGCATTGGCGACCAGGGGAAACCCATCATGATGGCTAATTTCCGGGTCGCAAATGGGGGTAAAATGAACATGCTGGGCCGCAAGTTTACCGACGCCAAAATCATCACCCACGGTATCAACTTCGATATAGATAAGGCAACGATAAAGCCCGAAAGTATGGGCACCCTGAATATGGTTGCCGGCGTAATGCGGGATAATCCTGATATTAAATTCGAGATCGACGGGCATACCGATAATACGGGTACTGCCGCCCACAATGTATTCCTGTCGCAGGCCCGCGCCGCCGCTGTAAAAACACAGCTGGTAAGCATGGGCGTTGATGCCTCAAGGCTCACCACCCAGGGTTTTGGCGATACCAGGCCGCTGGCAGATAATTCCACCCTGGAAGGCAAGGCTAATAATCGCCGTGTTGAATTTGTTAAACAGTAGTCAGAAAGTCAGAAAGTCCGTCCCAACAGAATGTTGGGACGAAAGAAACTGCAACTGACAGCTGGCCAATAAATAAGTTATATATAAGAGATTAATAAAGTAAAAAACGTTTAGTTCGTCTACCTATGAAAAAGACAGTAAATTATTTAGTTATTGCATTTATGGCCATGATGCTATGGTCATGCCACAAATCCGGCGACTCGAACGTCACGCCTAAATCCACCTACACCTTTGCGGTGAATGGTAATACTTACACCGAAACGGCCGCCGCCGACTCGGGTGCCACGGATATTTCTTCGAGTACCGCCTTTCACATTCTTGCAGTATCAGGCGTGGGCGCTGACGGTAAGGCCCAGGGGCTTATTGAGTTGGTATTCCTGGGATCGGGCAAACCGTCGGCAGGGAGCTATAACGTTGTGGGCGATGTTACCGCGATGACATCAAGCCAGGTGGCCATTTTGGCAGCGGATAATGTTACAGCAGCAAAGGGCGGCATATACAGTTCAACAGGTAAGGATAATGTTTCGTTAACCGTTGCAGTAAGTTCTTCAGGCAAGCTGAGTGCGACGCTGCCTTCGATCGCTACCTCAGGTTCAAATTTCGATAATACCGACCCTAAAAATACAGTGATCACCACTGTGACGGGATCCATATCGGGAAAGTTTTCTGAATGATTTTAAATTTTACGGTTATTGATTTTCGTCATGAAAAACAATAACCGATGTTAATCGCCAAAAAATGATCAAAATATTTTTTCTGCCGGGTAGGTATTGGGACAGCGATAATGCGCTGGCCCGATTCACCTGCTTTGGCCGGAGGTTATCTAACTCAAATTGAAAATGAAAAGATCAGTCGTATTTGCCCTTGCACTAACCTGCCTTTACTATTGTGCGTCCGGGCAAACCCGCAAATTGCGCAAGGACGAGATAGATTTTTACAATAATCTCCACCAGGTGTTATATAATGCGATACCGCATGAGTATAAAGATTGGAAGGCAGTAGGCGACGCAAAGGAATTTGATGTGTTCAAATATTTTTGCCCCATTGTTTATGCCGATAACGATTGCACAGGCAAAACAGATGTTGCGCTGGGAACAAAGAATCCTTATCAATTAAGTTATAGCATTGACTTTTCGATGCCGGGCGACCAAAGCGACGCCCTAAAAGGCAGTGCAATGCGCACGATCAAAGATTACACTAACACGGCACAAATTGCCGGTATGTTAAAAGGTGTTTCTAAAACAAAATTATCAATTCATATCAATGCCAACGTGTATGCACCGCGCAGCGGGATTTTTACATTGGTGTATTGCCCCAAAACACCGCCCGAGGCCATTACGCTGCCTGTACCGGTTACACTGGCACTAATCGGAATTAAATCGGATCAATGCCCGCTCATGTCGGGCTCGCGGCCCGACATGTCGCCTGGTGATGGGTATTATGACGATGCAGTTGTTTTCCTGGGTAAACCGGTCACCACCAAAACAAACGACAACCGCAGCGATGGCCGAACCCATACTGTATATGGGATCGGGTTTGATAAAAGCAAAATAGGCAGCCCGATAGTGCAGAATATAGAAGTGGATTTTAAAGGCGACGCCGAGGATATCCGTGCGGCTGTAAAACTCATCGACTGGCAAAAACTATACGCGCTGATCGCTAAATAATTTAATAATAAACTTTGATTGGTAAAATGAACAGGCCGCTTTTGCTATTGATCGCCCTCCAGGTTTCGATTAGCCTGAGTGCGCAGTCAATGGCCACGTACAGAAAATTGCGACCTGCTGAAGCGGCCTTTTTAAACAGGGTCCATTCGATGTTATCGGCGGTTGTTCCGCATAGCTTTTATAATTGGACAACCGATCAGGATGGAGATGACTTTGATGCCTTAAAGCTGTGGTGCGAAAACCCGAAAAGTGCAGATGATCACCTTGGTTATTGCCCGGTATCGCTGGGCAAAAGCGAACCCTACTCCGTTAAATACGAGATAGAATTTCGCATGCCCGACAGGCAAAGCAAAGCGCTGTTGTTAAACGCATATAAAACGATAACCGATTTTAACAGTACAGATCAAATAGCCGGGGCATTAAAGTCAACTGCTGTAACCTGGCTCAGGATCAGCATCGTTACAAACGTATTGCCCGGCACTATTAATAAATTAAGCTATTGCGCCAAAATGCAGCCGTCGCAAATCGCGCTTCCGGTGCCGGCGACATTGGCTGTGATGGGCCTGCATTCGGATGCCTGCCCAATTATGTTATCGGGTAAGGTAGATATGACGGGTGATTACTACGACGATGCAGTGATCATTTTGGGGAAGCCGGTGATAAAAAAAGCACTGGAGCAAAGGCCCGACGGCCTGATGGAGGCGGACTACTCAACCGGGTTTGACCGGTCAAAGATCAACCATTACACAACTCAGAATATAGCCATCACAATTCATGGCGACGCTGCTGATATCAACGTCGCTATGAAGCTGATCGACTGGAAGAAATTATACAGTTTGATCGCTAAATAGATGGTTAGGGGTGCGTCCGGCGGGCTTTATGCCCGCCGGCGTAATTTTTAAAAGAAATGTTTGTTTGATGTGAGTGAGATCAGACCTTGTGTCTGCCTGCCCCCGGCGAAAGCCGGGGGCTTTTTGGTTTTAAGACCAAGTAGCTTTAATAATTACAAAATATAAATTATTTGTATAAACATATTTGTTTATATTTGTTCATGGACCAAATAGTCGAAAAATACAAAGGAATTCACCCCGGATTGGTATTGGAGCGGGAACTGAAGAAAAGAGACTTGAAAAAGGGACCCTTTGCTATTGCGATGCAGGAATACCCCCAGGTTATAAATGAGATAACCAAAGGCAGGCGGGGGCTGACGCCGGGACTTTCATTAAAGATCGATAAAGTTTTAGGGCTTGAAGATGGGACGATGTTTATCCTGCAGGCCTGGTATGAGCTAAAGAAGGAAATAGACAAAAATGCATCTAAAAAACACCCTGATCTCTCGATTTTAAGAAAGGCTCTTTTTTGGGATACCGACATCAATAAAATCGATTGGGAGCGGCAGTATCGGGCAGTTATCCAGCGTGCATTTGAGCGCGGAAATGACGAAGAAAAGCGGGAGGTGCTGAGATTTTATGGCGAAGATAAGGTTAAAGCTATTACAGGAAGTGCCCTGGTTGCCGGTAATACCCTTCCGATTATGCCGCATATAAAAGCGAAATGATATGCTTCATTGGAACACGGTAAACGACAGTTTAAAAGCCGTTCTGATAAACTGATGATGGCCGAAGAGCTAGAGGATTTTCGTCTAGTAGGCGGAACTGCGCTGAGCCTATATTTGGGACACCGAATGTCGGTGGATATTGATCTGTTTACCGATGCCGCCTACGGGACCATTGATTTTGAAGTGATAGAGGGTTTTCTCAATAACAACTTTGAGTATGTTAAAGGAGGTTTCGGTGGTAATCCGGGTATCGGAAAATCATATTTGGTTGGGCAGGATGCAAACTTCTGCATTAGCCTGGACGTTTATTATACAATGGATCCTTTTTTTCAAAAGGTAAATAAAGAAGACGGTGTTAGGATGGCTACTTTGGAAGAGATCATTGCCATGAAAGTTGACATCGTACAACGAGGCGGAAGAAAAAAGGATTTTTGGGATTTGCATGAAGCGCTAAATTTTATTCCCCTTCAATACATGATTGCCTTACACAAACAGCGTTTTGAATGGACGCACGACGAACAGGCTATCTATCAAAATATGGTTGATTTTAGCCTGGCCGATGGCGATTTCGATCCCATTTGCCTGAAAGGTAAAGAATGGGCATTTATTAAGGAGGATATTAGCGAGGCTGTTGCAAATAGATAACCACATTAGTTTAAGCCAGCCTGTGAGCCTGTTCTTTATAACTACCAATTCGCGTCCAAACAATCTCGTTTTTATCATTTGTCACCCCAAATTAATCTTTTAATTTTAATGGAACAATCGTTCCAATATTGATATACATTTGCGGAACATTCGTTCCAAATTAAATAATTATATCAGTAAAATGAAAAAGCTAGAAAACAAAGTAGCCGTAATTACCGGAGGCAACAGCGGTATGGGCCTTGAAACTGCAAAAGAATTTGCTTTAAACGGCGCCAGTGTTGCCATTTCGGGCCGTAACCAGGAGACACTGGACAGCGCTGTGGCCGAGATAGGCGGCGATGCGCTTGGTGTACAAGCCGATGTAGCTAATCTGGCCGACATCGATAAATTTTATCGCGAGGCCTACGGCAAGTTTGGTAATTTTGACGTGCTGGTGGTGAATGCCGGCGTATTTAAAGGCGCACCGCTCGCCAATTTTACCGAGGAGTTGTTTGACGAAGTTGTCGATGTGAATTTTAAAGGCGCGTTCTTCTCCGTACAAAAAGCGCTCCCCTATCTAAATGATGGCGCTTCGGTGATCATAACAGCATCTACCGTAAACGAGAAGACCATGCTGAACGGCTCGGCCTACGCGGCGACAAAAGCAGCGGTAACTTCGCTAGCCCGCAATTTTTCAGCTGAGTTGCTTGACCGGCGTATCCGTGTTAACGTATTATCGCCAGGTCCCATCGAAACACCGATATTCGGCAAGAACGGCGGCAACCAGGCCGATATCGACGGTGTGAAAAATTACCTTTCATCCATCACACCATTGAAGCGCCTCGGCACTGTCCAGGAAATGGCCAAAGGTTTCCTTTACCTGGCATCTGACGATTCGTCCTACATGCTCGGTGCGGAACTGCTACTCGACGGCGGTTTTAAAACATTTTGAGGTAAACACAGCGCCGGGGTCCTAAAAGAAAGCAGCGCGATGGCCCGTACGATACCTGCCCCTGAGTTTAGGGACAGGAAGAGGACAGGGTCGCCCTGCGAAACGGCTTACCTGATTAGGGTTGCCCTTAACCGCAAACCCGAATAATTTAAATAGCTTTGCCTTAGCCGGCAAGGCTTTTTTGCTATGGCAAGAACAAAGGATTTTGACCAGGATGAAGTGCTTAAGAAAGCGATGAACCTTTTTTGGGATAAAGGGTACAACGGCGTTTCTATGCAGGATCTAGTCGACGGCCTGGGCATCAGCCGATCAAGCTTGTATGATACCTATACTGATAAGCACACGCTTTATGTCAAATCGCTGGAGTATTATAAAAAGACGGCAGGCGCCGGAATGCTGGCAGCCTTAGAGGGTTCGCCACCGGCTAAGGAAGCCATACGACGGCTGCTGGACTATTTTGTAAATCAGCTTACTAAAGACTCCGACCACAAAGGCTGCTTCCTGGTAAACTCGACCGTCGAACTGGCATCGCACGACCAGGAGATCAGCAAAATGCTTTGCGAAAGCGACCGGGAGACGGAGATTTTATTGCACGATGTGATAGAAAAAGGGCAAAAGCACGGCGAGATCGATAACAGCCGGGATGCAGATTCCCTGGCCCGCTTTATTTTCAACAATATCAAGGGTATGCGCGTTACCGCACGTGCGGGGGTTGATAAAAAAACACTTGATGATATCGTGGTCTTAACGCTTTCCATTTTAGACTAGCGCCCGCTCCCTTGCCAATTGCAAAGCGGGATCAGTTTACCGTCTCCTTTTTAAACGTTGATATAAAAAATAAGGGCTTGCCGGTAGTATAAAAGTCTCCGGGTAGCTATCGTTTTTCAGGTTATATCGGTAAAATTTGATCTCCCGAACAACTAGACCTCTCCAAATAATCTATTGTACTAAGTAAATTATTTAATTAATAATAAACAATTCTTGTTTTTTGGTTGTTATTTTATGGCGATTCAGTTCGATTGGGATCGAAATGACATCGCAGGACATTATTTATTTACGAATATTTTAAAAGTAATTTCTATGAAAAAGATAACTATTATGCTAATTGCGCTTGTGGGAAGCGCAATGATTTTTACATCGTGCAGCAAGGATAGCAACCAGCCAGTTACGTATAGCCTGAGCAACCAGGATTTTGTGGCACGGTCAGCCAGCTATTTTAACTTTCAAATACAGGCCGGTAACCTGGCTAAGAGCAAAGGGGTAAACGACAGCGTAAAATCATATGGAACAGCGATGGTGACCGACAATACCGCCGCCTATGCCACCCTTAAAACGCTTGCCACAGCTAAGGGCTTAACCGTGACAACTACCCTGCAGTCAACCGATCAAACCAATTTAAGCTCGTTGTCGTCTCAAAGCGGCGCGGCGTTCGATCAGAGTTACGCGCAAATGATGATACTGACGCACAACCAGGAGATTGCCTTGTTTAACCTTGGGTCCCAATCAAACGGTGTAGCCGATGCAGATCTACGGTCGTTCTCGTTTAGTCAGGTTCCGTCTCTGACGCTGAGGCTGCAAATGGCATACAGCCTTCAAACGCTTGTAGGCGCCAAATAAAATGTGTAGCGCTAAAAAAAGCCTTTCAGCACCCTGGAAGGCTTTTTTTTTGATAGTCATACTTTAAGCATATCGCCGGCGGATAAACTGAACCTCGTTTGAACATAATTGAACTCGTTTTTTTGGCCGTTTAAAAACTTTGCCCGCTACTTTGGCCTAAAAATTCAAAGTATGAAAAACTTGTTAACCGGCATATTTGCTGTTCTTGCACTCTGTGTTAGTTTTAGTAAAGGCGTAGCGCAATCCGCGCAACCTTATAGTATGTTCAGGGGTGATGCCAGGCATTCAGGTATCTATCCGTCAGGTCGGCCGGTTGATTCGCCTCACCTGAAGTGGAAATTTAAGACAAACGGTTTTGTTCATTCTTCGCCGGCCATCAGTGGCGACCGCATTTATTTCGGGAGTGCCGATAGTACGATGTATTGTTTAAATATTAATACCGGTGCTGTAATATGGCAATTTAAAACCGGCGGCGCGGTAAATTCTTCTCCCGCTGTAGTGGGCGACGCTTTGTTTTTCGGCAGTCACGATGGAAATTTTTACGCCCTTGATATAACTTCCGGGAAGAAAAAATGGGTATTTAAAACTGCAGGCGAAAACCTTTTTTCGGCTCGCCACCTGCATGGACAGGAACCTGCTGATTCGCTTTTTGTGGACCGGTGGGACTTCTGGCTGTCATCACCGGCGATTGCTGAAAACAAAATATATTTTGGTTCGGGTTCGGGCTACCTGTATGCACTGGATATTAAAACCGGCAAACAAGTGTGGGCATTTAAAACCGACGGCATTGTTCATTCGTCGCCCGCGGTTGCTTTTGGCAAGGTTTATTTTGGCGGATGGGATACCTACATGCACGCGCTCGACGCGAATACCGGCAAGGAGATATGGAAATTTCAAACCGGCATCGACCTGGATAAACATAACCAAACCGGCATTACGGGCTCTGTATTAGTTAGTGACAGTTTGATTTATTTTGGCTGCCGCGATTCATATTTGTATGCTTTAAACGCGATGAATGGCACCCTGGCCTGGAAAAAATATAACGATCATGGATGGGTGAGCGTTACCCCGGTTATTTTTGGCAACAAAATGATCTATTCGTCGGGCAGCAGCAGCAGGTTTGCAGCGCTTGATAAAAATACAGGCGACGTAATTTACACGCAAGCCATACCTTCGGGAACATTCGCATCGCCATCTGTAGCAGGCGGCCTGGTTTACCAGGGCACATTTATTGGTACACTAATAGCGATGGACGTAAACACCGGGCAAATCAAATGGACATTTTTAACCGACGCTGTTAAAGCAGATAAGTATCAAATCCTCAATCCCGATCAAACCATCAACGACAACAAGATTGAAGCGGCGCAACAGCGCGCTGGCGGGAAGCTTCGGCCGATTGATTTTGGCATTTCACTGGGCTGTATCACTTCCTCCCCTGTTATTAAAGACGGGGTAATTTATTTCGGATCAACTGATGGGAATATGTATGCGGTTGATTGAATGCCGTCGCATATCCAGCTGAAGTAAAAATTAACCACGAAGAACACGAAGATTTTCACAAAGATCACAAAGGGTAAATCTGTCTAAATATCGTACTCGAATTAACGCATTAATTGTTGCCTTTCGACACAAAATTGCGTAATCATCAACAATGCATGTTAAAGCGATAGGCCTTTGCGATACTTTGCGCAAATCCTTAGCGTCCGTTGCGGTTAAATTTATTTTAAATGTTCTCCCCTAGATTTTATTGGCCCTTTTTCCAGTTGCCGAGGTTGTATTTAAATCCAAGCCCATAAACGTTCGCGCTTTTTTGGTCAAAAGGCAACTGGCCTGTGGAATAACTCACAAAAAAGCCATTGCTGGCCGCCAGGTTACAGGTAAAAAAGCTGAAATTATTGATATGGGCGTTGACGATCGCTTGCGGCGCACCTAATTGATGGTACCAGCGGTAATCTGCACTAAACCAAAAAACCTGCCCCGCCACCTTAGCGGCCTCGGTTTTAAAGGCGGCTTCGAAGCGCACGCGGGTAAAGGGATTTAGCGCACCGGTTACAGCCTGGCGCAGGCTATCGTTAGTAGGTACTACATAATCCAGCCCAAACAGCACGGAAGGGAATGCAACCCCGGACACGGAAAAATGTGAATTAGTTTGGGTGAGCAGCCGGATCAGCGCGAACGGGTAATCAGGCAAATCAAACCAGCTTAGCGCGCTTTTATCAGTAAAACTACTAGCCCCGGCGTTGACGAGCAAGCCCGGAACAAATTGCGTTTTTGAGAAATCCTGGTTGCTTTCAAAAGAAGCTGAACCATTTATACCGATGTAAAACTGATCCGTAAGCTGCGTCAGCTGGTCGGCTTGTGCTTTTAAGGCACGCTTTGCGGTTTCGTCGTGGTTGCTTACAGCAGTTGCATAACTTCGAAAGAGGTCCCGAAGTTGCTTTGCTTCTTCCGGCGTGTTCTTTTTGGCAAGGCCGCCCCAAAAGAACGTGCCGTTATAAACAAATTTCGACTCGAGGAAATTTGTTGGGTTATAAACTTTTTTGAAAGCAACATTTCCGTCCAGGTTTAAATTGAATGACTGGCTGATATCATGCGTTTTAGTTATGCTGTTTTTTGTCCAGCTGTTGTCATACTGGTAGCTAAAGCCCAGGCCCGGTGGTTGATTATCTGCCTGTAAAGTTTTAAAATCAAGGTTAAGGTTACGGATGAAATTATAAGCCGAAGTATCTTTTTTGTCTAGCGCAGCCATAAATTTGGCCATAGCGTCATTTAAAAAGTTAGGGCTGTTGAGTGAATCAAGCGCTGCCTGTTTCACCTGCTCAAAGGTTGGCAATTGTGCAAAAACTATTGCGGGGACCATCAGGAATAGCAAAATGATCCCCTTTTTTACCAGGTTTTTCATGAGAAGGAGTAAATAGTGTCTAAAGTGTCTGAAAGATTCTCAACCGTTTTAGTCCCGTCCTGCAGTACAGGCAGCATCGTGCTTACCGCTTTATTGCTGTCGAACCCGCTTTTGTAAGCGCCTCCAAACGAGTTGGACAACATGCTGTCCATCACTTTCGCCAACGCCAGTGCCGACGCATTGTTAATGTCGCCTGATGCGGCTGAATTGAAATATTGCAGGTTTTGCATTTGCAATGGGCCTGCGTCGTCAAAAGCAGTATTTTCATCAATTTGCTTTAGTTGAATGAGCGCCCCATATAAGGAGATGCAGGTGTCGGAAGATTGTATCCAGGCCATTTTTTTGTTGTTTAGGGTAATAAAATGATAGAATTTTTATTGCAGATCAGGTCGGGGCAAACAGGTATTAGGGAAAAGTGCTTGCCGTTTTAAATTTACATAAAAATCCTCCGTAAAAAAAGAGTAAGGATGTTCCAGGGCGGATGCATTAAAATAGTTTTTAAGCTTATTGAGGTCAATTTTGAGAAAAAGGGTACTTAAAGAGCAAGAACCGGCGGCGCTGCAGCGTTCCAAAGCGTTCCATTTTTTCACGCGGAACAAGTGGAACACCATGAAACATGCTCATTATCAATATGTTTCATTTTTGATAAATTGACACATTTTTATAAGTTGCTGATAATCAATCATTCCATGATTTTGGTTTTTGACAACCCATATGGAACATACTGATTTTCAACATGTTTCACAATGACTGAAAATTCCACGCCTCAAATTCTAATTCTCCTCCTATCTGGCGAACGATCTTATAAAGAATAATTTTAATGCGTTTGCCCTGGATGTTCCTCAAATTCGATATTTGTCATCAGGTAAAGCGAATAGCTATTTTGTTCCGGCCGGTATTCCCACTTTCTGCGCCGGGCGTCCAAAATCATGCTTAATATTGTGATCAAGTGTTTTTGCGGTCCAGTAACCGCAGCCCAAAATACGTCTTATGGTCATCATCGGGTCGTCCTTGTCGCGCGGTTCAGATAATTGGAAGGCGGCTTTAAAACCACGGTTGTGCAGTTGGGGCAGGCCCTTCGCATTCCATGCGCCAAAAGGGAATGCAAAATATTTTATCGGTTTGCCGGTAATGGTTTCCAGTTTTTTGGTGGGCTTGTCTATCTGTGTTGCCCAGTCGTTACCGGTGTAGTGTTTAAAATTAGTATGGTCCTGGGTGTGGCAGGCAATTACGTTCCCTTCATCAAACAACTGCTTTATTTGCTTTTTGTCCATATAATGCCTGTTTTTAGCAATATCGATGGTCGTAATAAAAAAAACGCCTTTAAAGCCATATTTTATTAGCTCGGGGCGCGCCACCTCATATTGATCGCCATCGGTATCGTCAAAAGTCAGCATGACCGGTTTGGCAGGCAAGGGCGTTCCTTTGGTGAGATAATCGTACAGTTCATCAGGCAAAATGGGATGATAACCACTATCGGCCAGCATCTTCAGGTGCGCCCTGAATGTTTCCGGCGGGATGATGTAATCTTTATCCACCTGCTTATCGCTGGCCCGCCAGTTACGTATCTGGTGATAACAAAGTATCGGCACTTGTTTGCGGGCCAAAACGGCAGCGTTATCAATAGACTGTGCCGAAGATGCAAAAAACAAGAAACAAAAGGAGGCGAGGGCGAAGAAGGGTTTTAACACAAAAAAATATGATTTAACGGAGGCTAAAAATAAGTCATTTTTTGGTTGGTGTAAAATGTTTTATTTAACAATACAGGCCGAAAAAGGTGGGCTGCGAATATGACGCCGCCCGCCAACGACTGTAATAGTGCTTAACAGCTGGTGATATAATTAAACAGCCACTCCTTAATGATCATATTCCATCCCAGCACAGTATTGGTATAGCAATTCAGTGCCGGCACAAGCCCGTCGTGCGTAAAATGCAGCAAGGTTTTATTGCCGTCGGCTGTTAATTCAAAAACAATCCGGGTGTTTGTCCATTCTTCTTTATTGTTTTCAATCCAGTTGATTTGACTGTCCGTGATCAACCAAACCACTTTTTGAACGGGGAGAAATTCGACCAGCTTTTGTTTGGAGTAGTGTGCATGGTACCCTTCTCCATAGTGAAATATAAATTCGTCATCCAGTTTGGCGCTGCTGCCCTCAAACCCTTTGTCTTTGAACCATTCCGGGACATCGTTGATGCAATCGAAAACGTGGCCGGGGCTGGCCACAACTTCAATACTTGTGCTATAACTATCGTTTTGCATGTTTAAATTGATTTGATCGGTGTATGGACACCTTTTTCTATTCCATCCTCTTTACTGCCTCTTTTACTTTTACAACATCGGGGCCCGCCCCGCTACCCTCGTAAAATGACATGTCTTCATTTTGCCCCACTAAACGCAGGCATTGCCCGCCCGGGGCCTGGAAATAAAGGTGCGGATCTGGGATGTCAAGCTTCGTGGCCAAACCGGATTCCAGTATCTTCCGGCTGGTTTCTTCGGCGTTGTCCGACTTAATTTCCAGCCAGATAGACCGCGCGGTTCGTAAAAAACCACTCTCATCAGGCACATCGCCATAAAGAAAACCAATATAAAAATCCTCCCCCAGGCGAACGAAATCCCTTTCAGGATACGCCTTTGTGATTTTTCCGCCAAGGATATCACAATAAAACTGCCTTATACGCTCGCGGTCCTGCCGCGGGACGATAACCGATGAATGGTTACCGAAACTTATCGTTGCCATAATTAATTTTTTGCTTAATTGTTTTATATCGCCGCGCCCGTCGTGATAAACCGGACCAACTGATCTTTAATAACCATATCCCAGCCCTGTATGCAGCGGTCATAACATTCTTTCCCGGGCACCAGGCCCTCGTGGGTAAAATGGATGTTTGTTTTTATCGTCAATAGGCGTTAATTCAAAGATCATCCGGGTGCCGGTCCATTCTGCTTTATCTTTCTCAAGCCAGCTCATTTCACTTTGCGTCACCAGGCATACCAGCCTTTTGCCCGGAATAAATTCCGTTACGAGTTGTTTTGAGTAATGCTGGCCGGGGTGGCAAATCACAAATTCATCATCCGGTTTGGTGTTGCTCCCCTCAAAATCCCTGGCCCACCATTTTGAAACTTTGGTGATATGCTCAAAAACATCCGGCGGCGTACCGGTAACGGTGATAGTCAACGTAAAGCTTTGGTCTTCCATTTTTTGAATTACTTAGTAGCCGGCCGAAATACGCCTTCGCCTGTGGTGAGGTAAGAGAACAAGCTTGTTTTGATCCAATGTGTCCAGCCCGGTTCACAGTCTTTGTAGCACTCCACGTTTGGCGTAAGTCCTTCATGTGTAAATGTCAGGGTGGTTACACCGCCGTCTTCTTCAAGGTCAAAAATCAGCCTGGTGTTGGTCCATTCTTTTTTGTCGGTGTACCATGGCATGTTACAATCGGTAACCAGCCAAACCATCCTTTTACGGGGGATCAGTTCTGTTACGGTAAAGTCGAAGAAGGACTCGCCGCCCATCTTTACTACAAACCGGTCAGTTTGTTTTTCCGCGCTGCCGGTAAAGGTTATACCCCACCAGCCCGGTACATTACTGATCTTTTTGACCACTTCGTCAGCGCTGATATTCACGGCGATACTGCAGTTAAAATCGTTCTTTTCCATCTTATTTGTGTTTTTTTAATCAAAGATAGCGCGGCCACGAACGGAAGTATTGTACAAATCGGAAGTCAGGTGGTGAAATTGCGGGTGCTCAGTTCGTTCATGCTGTTTTGAAGTTCCGTTGGGGTGGCACCGGTGAACCTTTTAAATGCCCTGATGAAATGCGATTGGTCGTGATAGTGGTGGTAAATCTTTTCCTTCAGGGTTTGGTAATCGGCGCCTGCCGAGAATGCCTGGTAAAATTGTTTAAAACGGACGATCTCGGCAAGGTTTTTTGGCCCTGTACCGAGGTGTTCCGAAAATTTTGTATTCAGCCATCGCGCGCTGTAGCCGGTTTCTTTTTCAAGTTGCGCCACGCTGACCAGGCCATTGGTATACGTAATCCGGTTGATGCAATAATCGTAGATAGGGTCGTGATCCGCTTTTTCCAGCAACTTGAGCAAGAAATCCTGCAGCAACTGCAACTTCAATGTAACTGCCTGTGCCTCCGCAAGCCGCCACCGGAATTCTTCCATACGGTTGCCCAACAGGTCATTCATCTCCACGATCTGGTTTTTTACATCGATGTAGGATAAACGAAAAAAGCGATAAGCGCCCAGTGGGTTAAATTCGATAATGATGGTACCGGTTTGTGCGTCTTCTATCGGGTCGAGATTGACCGGCAAATCGATCAGGCCTGTTAAACTCAGTTTATTTTCTCCCTGGACGAAGGTCTTTTCGCCTACGCGGGCCTCGATCCCGTTGCGGTAGGTGAGCGTTAATTTAAAATTTGCATTAGGGACGATCAGCTTCTTCTCCATAGGCGGAAGGCGGCCGCTGCTTTCAAACACGCACATTTTAGCGATGTACGGGCCGAGCAAAGGATGCGGTGTAACCGGAATGAATCGGAAGTCGGTCATTTGTTTCTTCCTGCCAAATGTTTCTGATAGCTAAAGATAGGAGGAAGAAATGGGGTTTTGTCAATTTTTTATTGAGTAGCTCAAAGTTTCGCGCAGCGAATTGTGATACAATTGTATGGATAATACGCCAGTAAGCGTAAATTTTGCCAGGCAATCACCTCTTTCACTTCCAAAAAGAAGGTGGTGTTACGGAACCCCTGATTGTGCAATCGCCGCATTCACGGGGTACAACAAAAAAATATGGCGGCAACTCATCTCCTCTAACAGGGGCGATCCCATCATCCACACTGCCACTTGATGGGTCGATTAACTCTTCCTGATAATTTCCTGAACCCAAATGCACGGTGTCAATGCAGAAATTAGGATTACAGCTGGGCCCCAGGCAACAGTACGGTTTAGAGCAACTATATGGGTATACAGGTACCCATGAGGGTAATTGCGAATCCAGAATAAATATCCTTTTCGATGCAACTGTACCCACACTTACATAACCGATAACGGCCTCAGCCGGATTGGTGATACAGTGAATATTCCCGTTGAGTTGCGAGGGTTGAGCGTCAAAAATACTGCCGAGCTGTTCGGTATTCTTTTTCAGGCTTACCCAAAAGTTATAGGCATCGGCGGTAAGGGCATATTGGCGCACCAGGATACTGTACCTGGCCTCTATTTTTTCAGAGGTGGATGCAATGAACACGATCGGGATTTGATATATTACATCCTGGCTCAATTTAGCTGATGAGCCTAAAACGATGTCGCTCGAAACATCATTGGTATAGCAGGTACTGACATCCTGGGCCAACGTACGCAGGCTGAGGGTGGTGCCATTGGATATATACAATGAATGGAAATCCGAATGGAACTCCCAGGCTTCACTATAATCCCAGCGGTAAAATTTTACAGTATTGGCTGCATCGTGAGTATTGGCATAAATTTGAATTCCGGCGACGGGAGCATTTACGATATTAAAACCAACGCTATCAATAGGCGGTGTGATGATTACCGGTGCCAAATCAGATTGATATTGTTTATTGTCAGGGGTCTTGATGCTTAAGCGATATTGATGTGCAGCATCGAGGTTTAAGCCAGCCGAAACGTAGTGGCCATTGGTGGTTTCGGTTAAAGGGTAAGCAGCATTTTGGTCACTTTCAATAGCTACCGTGGCATGCAATACCGGGTTTGAAGTATTGGCACCTGCAACGTTTACAGTTCTGCTTAGTGTTATGGTAGTTGAATCTGCCCCGGCGTTAATTACGCCCTCCACCACAAGATAACTCCCGGTGCCGGTAATAGCCGGCGGCGAATACGGTTTTTTACAGCACAATAAGCAGAGCAATAACAAATAACAGGCATTGGTTGGTTTTATCATTTGCGGGATTGCATGAAGGCTCAACCCAAAGTTACCAATAAAATTGGTTTCTGACGGGACAAACACGGCCTGAATTCTTAACCTGCAAAGCCAATTTTGGCTATAAACAAAAAGGCCCGCGGAAATTAATCTGGAGGCTTTCTGTCGTATCAAACGTGCTAATCATTTGATTTTCAAACGGTAATTTTGGGAATGTTTAATTTGGCGCCGGTTTAGGTATATTGTTTCTTGGGCTTGATCTGCTGAGATTAGAATTTTTCGAAAAATATTGCTGACATTCAATGCGTTAGGTCATTAAATTTAAATATGCGCTAAGCTCTGCCATTTCTTTACTTTATAAGTAACGGCAACTGAAAAAAATGCTTTAACAATCGCTGCAGTTTTTCGTCAATGAAGGGCCGCAGTGACCGTGTACCTAAAGCGAGTATCCCTCCCGCATTTTCCCTTCGTATATTATTTCGTGTCGTTAGTATATATCTTTTCAACACCTGGTTGAGCTATAAGTAATTTCATAGCATGGCTTGTAACCGATCAGCCATCGACGCTACATCGTATCCATTATGAAAAACACATTTACTTATCTGCTTATTTTTTTGGTGATTGGTATTGTATCCTGCACTAAGGAGGGGTCACAGGGCCCGCAGGGCGACAACGGCGCTACTGGTGCTACCGGCCCTGCTGGTCCAACAGGTCAGGTGGGCCCCGCCGGCCCTGCAGGGGCTGATGGCTCCATTATTTATAGTGGTGGTGGCGCGCCATCCAACACCCAGGGGACCAACGGCGACTATTATCTCGACCGCTCTACCGGCAACCTTTACGGACCAAAAACCGCAAACAATTGGGGGACGCCACTTTCGCTTAAGGGGGCAAACGGATCTAACGGTGCTACAGGAGCAACCGGCGCTACTGGGGCAACCGGCGCTACCGGAGCAACGGGAGCCACCGGAGCGACCGGGGGCACAGGCCCTGCTGGTCCAAAGGGTTCTACCGGCGCCACCGGGGCCAACGGCGCTGCTGGCAGCAAGATATTAAGCGGCACCGGCGCGCCATCCAACACCCAGGGCAACAATGGTGATTATTACCTTGATAAATCCACCTATCAGCTTTATGGCCCTAAAACCGCCAATAGCTGGGGAACCCCTGTGTTACTGCAGGGCGCGCAAGGCCCGCAGGGGCCGGTTGGCCCAGCCGGTGCGGATGGCTCCATAATTTATAGCGGTACGGGTGCGCCAGCAGCAAGGTTGGGCAATAACGGCGACTATTATTTTGATAAAAACAGCGGCGCACTGTATGGCCCCAAGACGGCTAACGGCTGGGGTACCGCAACTTCGCTTAAAGGAGCGACGGGTGCAACCGGGGCCACCGGTGCTACCGGCGGAACAGGTGCAACGGGATCTACAGGTGCAACGGGCGCAACCGGGGCCACAGGCGCGGCAGGCAGCCAAATATTAAGCGGCACGGGCGTTCCGGCTGCTACGCTGGGCAATAACGGCGATTACTACCTCGATAAATCTACTTATTTATTGTACGGCCCCAAAACGCGGGGCGCCTGGGGCACACCGCTTTTGCTTCGCGGAGCGCAGGGTGTGCAAGGGCCGGCCGGGCCGGCAGGAGCTAACGGCAGCATCATATACGCCGGCGCCGGCGCTCCCGATCCTGCATTAGGCACGCTTGGCGATTATTATTTTGACCAGACAGTTGGCTCCTTATACGGACCAAAAACAACCGGCGGCTGGGGTAACCCAACATCGCTGGTAGGACAGACGGGTGCTACCGGAGCCACAGGGGCAACGGGTGCTACCGGCGCAACTGGTGCGGCTGGGTCAACTATACTTAGCGGTACCGGCGCGCCCGCAGCGGGCCTTGGCAATGTTGGTGACTTTTACCTCGATGTTTCAACCTATTTATTCTACGGCCCTAAAACTGCAAGCGGCTGGGGCGCGGGCACGTCATTGCAGGGCCGCATGGGCAGCGCCAATGTTTTGGCTTTTGAAACCGCCAATGATACCCAGTTGCAATGGGTGATCCCGGCGGGAGTAGTGATCGGCACAAACGGGCCGCCCGCCAATTATGTGCTGCGCCAGCAAAAATCCGACTTCATAAACGATACTTCTACGGTGTTTAAGCTTCCCGATACATTAGCCGGATCTGTTAACCACGGTGCTATATTGGTTTATATGCATGTGTTCTCTGCTGATACCACGGTGCATCAATGGCTAACGCTGCCCTACACCAATGTTGTCGGCACCTCCAATGTGCAGTCATATACCTATAAGTCCATCGTAAACAGCAACGGCGTATTTATTCGCGTAGCGCTCGATATTTCCAACTCTACCACGCAACCCTCACCCCAGTTTAACGTGGATAAAATAAGGGTGGTGCTGGTCCCGCAAGGCCAGGTTGGCACACTAGGCGTGGCCAGGCACCAGGCGAGCATGCAGGAAACGATAAAGAAGTACAACTTAACCAGCAAAAGTTTTAAAAGAGTTCAATAGTTAGTTCGCCGGCCCCGGTTTTAATACCGGGGCAATTGGCGGATAACCCCTGAACACAAATCTTTTTACATGAAACAACTTGTAATAGGAATGCTATTGCTGTTAACCGGCGGGTTGGCTGCTGCGCAGGATGTAGGGCAGTTAGGTAACCAGAAACCATTTGAAATAAATGGCGTGCTGGGCCTTGGGCTGGGAACTTACCACGCCGATGGCATTCAGCCCCGCGAGCATGATTTTTCGTACCTGTTCAACGGTGCGCCAATAATTTCCATTTATGGTATTGCCTTACCGTTTAATATCGTAGTGAGCGACCAGCAGCGCGGTTTCAGGCAGCCTTTTAACCAATATGGTATAAGTCCAACCTATAAATGGGTTACCCTGCATTTAGGCTGGCAAAGTGTGCAGTTTTCGCAGTTTACCCTGGCCGGTTATGATATTTTAGGCGGAGGTGTTGAACTCAATCCCGGCAAATGGCGGCTCGGCTTTATCTACGGCAGGTTTAACAAAGCCATCGACGAAACTTCATCACAGCCCCTGTCTTTTCAAACACCTACCTATAAACGTACCGGCTACAGCGCCAAAATAGGTTATGGTACCGAAAAAACGCATGTCGACCTGATATTGCTGAATGCAAAGGACGATCCGCACTCCATACATATCGATTCGGCCGCGATAACGCCCGCCGAGAACCTGGTGGTCGGCCTCGACGCGAAAGTATCCTTTCTGAAGCATTTTGTGTGGGACCTTGATGTTGCCGGCAGCATTTACACCCGCAACAAATACGATGACACCATACCAAACCTGGAATTGCAAAACTTCGGCTTTATAAAACAAATGGTTACGCTTAACGCTTCGAGCCAGCTGCTTACTGCCGGGCAAACCGATTTAGCTTACCAGGGCACCAATTACACGGTGGGCCTGCAATACCGGAGGGTCGACCCGGATTATAAGTCGATGGGGGCCTATTACTTTGAAACCGATGTGGCCAATTACACGGCCAATGGCAACCTTCGCCTCATCAATAACCAGGTACAGCTTACCGGCAGCTTCGGACGCCAGCATGATAACCTGCTGCACGACAAATCATACACATCCTACCGCAACATCGGCGCGCTGGGCGTATCCTACAATACGCCAAAATATGGCATTGATGTGCACTATTCCGACTTTGGGATTACACAGGACAGGGGGCTGAACCCCATTATCGATACCTTTAGGGTAGCACGCACCAATTACAATGTAAATGCATTGCTGCGATACAGCCTGACTGATAGTGTGATCACACACAGTTTTATATTGGTGGGCACTATCCAGTCCCTGGCGGACCTGAACCATTTTACCGCGGGACAGGACGAAACCAACAGCAAAACAGTTAACCTTTCGTACCAGCTGGGTTTTATTAAGTCGGCTTTCAATGTTAATGCTACTTACAGCTATACCGTGGCTGATATTCCAACGATGCACACCGTTCTTTCCGGGCCCTCATTTACCCTAAGCAAGCAGGTTGATAAAGGTAAGATCGGCCTCAATGCCACCACCAGCTTTCAGTTTCAGCATAATAATGGAAAGGATGCCGGTACAGTGATGAACCTTGCCCTAAATGGAAGCTATCGCATTGGTGCCAGGGATGGTTTAAACCTGATGGTATCCTATTTAAAAAGCAACTCGACGGACGCAACGCTTCCTTCGTTCAGTGAAATTATGTCAATGTTAAATCTTACTCATTCCTTTTAAATTATGCAATTTGACTTGGAAAATGTAAAAAAAGAGCAACAGCACACCATGCGTTCAAAGGCTGCTGCACTTAAAATATTAGTGTTATTAATGGCGATTTTTACCGCCTTGCGTACGTCGGCGCAGGTGGTAACTGTTTCGGTTAATGTTATACCGCCGTATTCGCCATACTATGCCGATTATTCGGGCGCTAACGCATCCAAGGTGTTTATCATCCTGCAAAACACTTCGGCCAACACATTGGAGCTTAAATTAGTGGGTAAATTACAGGGCGATAATGGCGTACTTATTCAAACTTACTCCAATTACACGCCGCTAAAGCCAATAGTACTAGGCCCGCACCAGGTGATGCAGCTAAACGGAACCGCGCTGCGGGATATATTTAATTTAAACGCCCTGAGCGTGCGCGGCATTGATAAAAGTAAGCTGGCCCTCACCTCGCGTTTGCCCGAAGGAAATTATAACTTTTGTATAGGGGCGATCGATTACAGGCGAAACCTGCCTTTGTCCGCACCCGGAACAGGCTGTACTATGCTTAGCATTACTTACCCCGAGCCGCCTGTTTTGATGGCGCCCGCCAATAACGAGCAGGTTAGGACCACCACCCCACAAACCGTTGTATTCAGCTGGACCAACCCCGGCAGCGTACCTGCCGGAACACAATACACTATACAGGTGGCGCCAATGCCCGATATCGCCATTAGTCCAACGCAGGTGCTCGATGCCACGGCCATACCTATATTATCGCAAACCGTAGGTTATACCAGCTATGTGTACAGCATGGCCAATTTTCCGCTGCAGTACGGTAAAAAATATGCCTGGCGGGTAACAGCGAAGGACCCCACGGGCACCTATCCATTTAAAAACAACGGGGTGAGTGCAGCTTCGGTGTTTACTTACGGATCGCCCCAGATAGATATTTTACCGATTGTTAAGGATAATACAGGCAATTTAAACGTCGTAACGCCATCATGCGATCCGAATACCGTTCCCACAGTATTGATTGGTTCAACTGTCGATTTAAATATCGGCTGGCTATGGCACGAACAGTTACTATCCGAACAGGCTTTTGGTATGCTGGATACCATGCTGCTTAACCACTATACACAAACGGCCACAGCCAAAGGGATGGTAACGATAAGTGGGTACCGGCTGGACTTTCACCGCGTTACCAATATCCACAATACCGATGGCAGCTACGCCAATCTCAGTTTCCAGCAAAATGCGCCGCTGCAAAACTTTGATCTTACCAAATTGCAGGCGCTTGCGCAAAAGTTTATTATCGGCGAAACCTATAACTTTACCGTGACCGCGCTGGATGCGCAAGGCAAACAAATAGACCAGGTGACCTCGTGCGACTGGCAGCTAAAAAGCGTTGATGATGCCGCCGTCCCCAAATTGACCATAAACGGCAGGCTTGCCTATGGCTTTTCAAAAGGCACTGATCACCCGGCGAATAATGTGAGCATGACCGTGCAGCTAAGCAATACAAAAACAGGCAGTACTGTCGATTACACTAAAAATTATGCATCGGTAACAACTGACGAATCAGGAAATTTCAGCGTTCCGCTAACACAGGCGCCTGCCGATACCGGGAAAAAATACCTGCTGGTGCATATTAACAACCCATATTACCAGCAAACGGATACTAATATGCTGGTGCAAGTTCCGAAGATCAACTACAGCGCAGTTAATGGCGTAATAAAGGTTTCGCAGGATACCCTGAAGGCGGGTGAAATACGCACCCTGGTGTACAGTAATAATTTAACGGTGCATTTGCGAAAGGGTTTTCCAAACAGCTTATCACCAGCCCAGGACAAAGCGCAATTCGGCGACGACAATTACCAGCAAGACATTTTTATAGATGCTGCTACCATCGATACCATGGCCCGGCTGCCTGATGGCATTAAAATAAACCTTTACCGCAAAGCTAAAAGCGACGATATTCCCTATTTTGAAGGAAGCGCGGAAGGGCCTCACAGCAACAAAACTAAGGTACTAATGCCGGGCAAAGGTTTTTTTATTTTTGTTGATGCAGGCACCACGCAGGGCGGCGCGGCGGGTAAATCGCAGGTGGTGTTTAAAAACCTGCTTTGCAACTTCGAGGTAGGCGACACCTATTATTTGCAGGCGGTGCTGCCCGACTCGCTGGTGACTAAAGACCAGCTATCAGCGGCCGAGACCTCATATACTTTTACGCCTGCAAAGTTTTACGCCTCACCGGTTTACAATAACTCCACGGATTACGATGTTATTACGCCCAAGCCGCCAACTGCCCATGTAAAGGGCCGGGTAATGTACCGTTGGCCCAGCACCCCCGGTACGCTGCACCCTTTTGCTAACCAAATAGTTAATGTTAACGAGCGGTTTTCGATATCATACAATGGCGATAAAAGTGCCGACGCCTGCGCAATTGCAAGCGCTACGTTGACAAAGCTTACCCGTTTCGCAAACAATATATACCTGCCCGAACCCTGGGACCGCCAGGGACTGGTTAACGGCTTACAGGTAGGACAGGTTAAAACCGATGCCAACGGATACTTCGATATTGAAATATTGGTGCCGGTAAAGATGGGGCATGTTGACGGAGTTACCGTGGCGGCATTAGGCGATCCCTGTCCAAAACCACCGCATATACCTCCCCATATAAACGGCGAATCTAAAGGCGGGGACTTTATACCCGGTTTGGGGCCTGTTGAAGAAGGCGGCGACCCTTATGAGGCATCTGGATTTGGGTACCAGGAGCTGGGCCAGGATAAAGGCCAACTTTTGCTTGATAACCTTAACCTGTTGATCGGTGGCCTTGGTGCGGGAGATTTGAACGCCGGTAAGCTGGACCTGGGCCCGGGTGTTAAGGGAGCGGCAGGCGGGCTTGGGGGCGGCGGCGCTATGATCATGCACGGGCCATCGGCGGTTGATGACGGGCAAGTGGAAGTTCAGCCTGCTAACAACAGCTTTGTAGACCGCTATTTCGATTTGGAAGGTATACCTAACGTGGTAGCCATCGATTCAAATGCAAATATCTCGCCCGCGCACTTTGTGGTTCAGCCATTTCAAACCATTGATTTGGGGACCGTGCTGACGGAAGTGGATGAAATAAAAAAATGTTTAGTTAATATAAAACCAGCGAACGGCGATTACACCCTGCTATCGGGTGCATTGGCCGTGGTTTACCGCGCCGAATCGGCAAAGCACTATGATTTTTTCCCTGACGGGGAAGGCACCTTTAAGCATGTAACAAAACAACTGCTGCGTCCTGATTTTAAAATCGACCCCAACGATCCTGCCGTTGAATGGGTGATCGATACGGCCATTAATATACCGCCCGACGGACAGCTGCAGTTGGGCAACCGGCGTTTATACCATCCAAACGGCGCCAGTTGGACGCCGCCGCAATATGAACTGGAATTGGTGCCGCGGTCCGATTTTTCGGGCGGAGGTTATTTTAACCCGCAATATGGCAACACCAGTTTCCCCATTTACAGTGATAAAATGGACATCGACGTGTATCCAATGTCCAGCCGTATATCAGGCCGTGTATTAAATTCAATAACTGCCAAACCGGTGGCCAACGCGTCAGTCAATATCACTGCCGGAGGCTTCACTACGATATATACTGATAACGAGGGTTACTTTGAAATAGTAAACGGGCAAACCAAAGATTGGCTCGGCAATTATTTTAAATGGAAAGATAACGTTCCGCTGTCCATCACCGTTTCGCTGAATGGCTATACGCAGGTAGGCTTCATACCTAATGGCGCCACGGTAATGGCAGCCGGAAAGAATTATTTTTTTCCGCAGCTATCCTTAAAACCGGATAAGGAAATACAGGTGCGGTCAATTGATGCTGTAAGCAAGGTGGATATCCTCGGCTACGCCTTAACACCTGATACCACGCTTGTTACCAACAATAACTTCGACTACGCGTACCATGTAGATTTGGCCGGAGGCTCCGATGTTAGTTTGCACATTATCCCCAGGGACCCGGCCTATTTCGACGAAACCGTTTCCGTTAGTGCAAACGGACCCAACCTGGTAATACCTTTCTACAGGCGGCAGCATCGCATGCAGTTTCATATTTTTAACCCTTACCAGGCTGTGAGCATATTGCAATATAAGGTGCTGATAAATAATAAAGAATATGCGGCAACCTATAAACAAAATGCGGCGGACGGCACAATTTCATTCAGTTTCGAAAACGTATCCATAAATAACTACACTATACAGGTTATCAATACCGGTGGGCAAAACATCATCCCGCTTCAGTTTAATATAGCCAATGAAGAAAGCCGTACGCCGGTTAATTATGATGTGCGGGTAAACCCCGGGGCAACTTTGTCAGGCTACGTACGTTTAGACGGGCATACCGTAGCCGGCGCCCGGGTGTACCTGGATTACCAGACTGATTCTCCCCCGATACTAGATCCTAATGATGTTACTAACGCCGGCAACGCCGCTCTTTCTTCTATCGAGGCTTACACGGGCAACGACGGCAGGTACACCATGACAGGCATCCCGGTAACGGGTAGCTACCTGGTAAAAATGCATGCTACGCTGCAGGGCAAAGGTACTGTTAACGGAGACTTCGCTGATGTAAACGTGGTGCCCGGCACTACGATGTATCACGATTTTAGCCTCACAACGGTATCTCAGCAAAACGTAAATAATATCTACGGATTTCCGTTAACGGTTGAAAGTGTTCAGCTGATGTCGCCCGGGACCTTCAAGGTTACAGGCATGGTTGACCTGGCCGCTAAAAATAACTCCCCGTTTAAATCCGTTACCGGTAATTTGCGGGTTAGGGTAAAAGATGTTGTGCTAACCAGCAAGGATAATTCTTTATGGGAGGCTCAAGGTGGGGTGGCAAAGTTTGATGCCGTGAGCTCACTTAAATTGAAATACCTGGACCAGTACAATGTGCTGATATCTAATAAAAAAACATTCTTTGGCCCGGTAACGCCGCTCGAATTGGTCCACGTTGATAATGGGGCTGGGGTAACAGGAATGGCAAGCATCATTGATAATTCCTTTAATTACCCGTCTACCTATCTCAGTTTCCAGGATTCTGTCACCAATAAGCCAACGCAGTTCTACCTTTACGATCCAACGGTTAACAAGCGCGGTAGCGAACCCCTTATTATGGCTATCTACAATACACAGGCGCAATATAAGGTATATCATCTCAGCAATATTAAGAGCGATTCGCTTTTGTTCTCTTTTATCGGGTTTAAAAACACGAAGGCCGACCCTTCAAATTCTTATATCGACCCGCACGACAAGCAATTTCACCTGGATATTACGCTTAAAGGTACAGTACCGCACAGCGACCAGGGCTATGTAACAGTACATGTGAAAAATTTACTGCTCGATGGCGTATCCATTAAAGCCGTTACAGGTTCAGATCCTTTGGTTTTGAATATGCAAACCTGGAAGCTTTATGTAAAAGATTGGACACTCGATCCCACACAGGGCGGGATTTATTCCACTGACGCCTACGTAAGTACCGGAATTGTCGACATCCCCATTCGTACATTTAATTTACGGCACGATCTGTTTGTGTTGAGCGATTTTGAGGTGAGCAATATCACCCTGGGCGGCGGGTTGATCAGCGTAGCGGGTATGACGGAGAAAAATGCCCACATGGTTTGGGACCAGGCCTGCGGCAGCGACCACGGCGCCCACTGGCGTTTTTCGGCTATAAATGCCGATGGCAGCGATGTTGCACAGGTTGCTTTGCCGGCGGTAAACAATAAAATTGCTGCTACAACGCTCAGCCTGAATTATTTTCAGCTCATTAGCTATAACAACGAAAATATAATCGGACTAAGCGCGCAGCAAAACCCGGTGGCGCTTTTCAATAATAATAAATTCAAATTCCTGCCCGCTTCCATCGCCAGTGTACCCGGTTCAGTTTCGGTTACCGGCACGGCAAGCTTTGGCTTGCCACGTGTGGGTGACCAATCCCTAAGCCTGGTATACACTAAACCAGGCAGCGCCTACGATATGATCATCGGCAATTTCCAGCCCATTAGTTTTGAGGGTAAAGGCTTTGTGCAGTTTGCATCGGATAAGGGTGCCACTTTCCAAACCAATGGATTTATTACCACCCTTACCGGTAAAGTGGTTGAACCTAGTAAGTTTAACCCGATAGATTGTACCCTTAGCTTTGGCGAAAAGATCGGCTCGCAGCCAACTGATGCGGGCAACGACGAAGGCACCATCACCCTTAAAAAAGGATTTAACCTGCGACTGGACGGCGACGGCGCTCCCGGCAGTAACGACATGGCGCTCATCATTAGCGACGCGGACGTCAATAAGATGGCGGTTGACAAAACCAGGGACTGGGGAAATCTTACCTTCTCAGGCGCGGTGAGCGATCCCAAATCCAACAACTCCGGCGGCGACCCGCTGCAAACTAACCCAACGGTACTCACATTTAATGTTTTGGGCGATCTGGATGTATCTGCTAAACAAATATCGGTATCAAAAATTAGCACGCCGCTTGGCGATTTGAGCCTGACGTATGATTTTCCTTCTCACGAACTTCGCGGGGCGCTGCATATGGATGATATTGCCATGGGTTCCTATAAGTTTACCGGCGATATTCAAACGGTAATGGGCCCCAAAGGCCTGTTGATGGAGGGCGCGGGACAATTGAACACAGGAACGCTGTTTGTGGACGGTTTTGGGGTGCTGAATATCGGCGTATTATTTGCTGACCTGACGCTGACCGACGACCAGATAGCTACCGTTACCGAGTACAGCAAAGCGAAAAACAACACGTGCTGGCTGGACGCGAACAAGGCTAATTTTAAAGGATTTTTTGTGACCGGTGGCCTTGACATTATTGATAAGCACGAAAAAACCAATTTTATAATCGCCTCGGGGTATTTTGATGCCAACCTGGGCGTAGAAGCAAGCATTGGCGCCAATTTTAATGCAAAAAATTACATCGCCCTTTTGGGTGCGCATGGCGAAGTTGACGCGGGCTTGAGTTCTATAACCGGCACATCTATTTCGGGCGGGTTGGCGGCGCATCTTACGGCCGATGCCACGTACACACCTGCGGGCTTTGCCATCAATGGCGATGCAGGTGTTACGATAAGCTTTACAGTTAGCCAGTATATCCCGCTGATCGGCACCAAAAGCTTCGGCGGTTCAAAGGGCGCCAAAGTAAACTTTGGCGTGGGCGGCGGCCAAAAAAGCCACCTTGACTTTTCGCTGGCTGATGATGGCAATACGGTAACCTGTACAAACAATGGTAATGTTCAATAATAAACGACGTAAAGAAATGCCAACAAGGGTAATAAAAACGATTTTTTTTGGGATGATGCTGTTAGCGGTTTATTCGCTATCAGCACAAAACACACCCGCGCCGACGCATCACGCCATTGGCGGCATTCATGGTATTTGGGTGGTATGCGGCGATGCATTGCCGAAGAATTTTTTTTACCGCATCTCCAGGCAAAAAGGGAACGGCAACTGGCAAAAGGTAGCCGAAGTAAAAACGCCTGCCTCGAAAGAAGAGATACAAGCCTCGGTGCTGAATACCCAACGCACCGCCGGGATCGATATTGAGCCGCCGAACCCGGAGCGTATGCAGAACTTATGGCTGCGGATAACCAACAATACGTCGAAAAACTGTCCGCCTGAAATAGAAAACGATATACCCCTGCGCGTTGCTACCGGCACCGCCTGGTACGACGCCGCAGTGGACAGCGGCGCACATTACCGGTATAAAATACAAATGATAGCCGGAAAAGCGGGAGGCCCAGAACTGCTTACTGATACCGTCAGCTACCCGAAAGCCAGGTTTGTTACGGATATACGCCCGGCCAGCGTAAAGCCTATTGCAACGGGTATTACCGTTCGGTTCCAGGTGGTTGACAAGGGTTCGATGACACACTGCCGTATATTGCGCGGATATTATTTACGTTCGGGTTTACAGCCTGTTGATGTCCAGCCGGAATTCATCACCCTGGCGAAGGTTACCTACATTACGTTTACCGACAATAGCGCTGTGCCGAAGGTGCCCTACACCTACGCGGTGCTGCCTATAGATGGCGCCGGTAATTTAGGTTTCGTATCGCCGCAGGCAAAGGTTTTTGATGTGCCTGATAAGAGCATCGCACCGTCGGTTTACAATTTTCGCACCCGGTCTGACGAAGCCGACAAGGCTATACGCCTTAGCTGGACGGTGCCGTCGCCCAGGGACGTGATCTCGGTTGATATTTATCGCAGCAATAAATTCGACGGCAAATATTTAAAAATAGCAGGCTTGCCACCTACCGATACGGTTTACCTGGATAAGGACGTAAGCCCGATTGTAAATTATTTTTACAGTATCAGGTTAAACGGTTATTACGAGAAATCCCCTGCTTCGCCCAAAATTGGCGGAATATTAAAAGCAAGCGAAACCAACAGGTTTGCACCGGCGGCCACTTTAAACCAGGATGGCAGCAAAATAACCATCAGTTGGGCACGAACAAAAGCGCATACCCATGCTTGGTATGTTTACCGGGCCGACAATGGCGGCAATGATATGCGGCAGATAGCAGGGCCCATTATCTCCGATAGTTCCAAACTCCATTACACAGATGTGCTGCCCGAGCGCGCAAATCCGTCGGTGTATAAGTACAGCATTGCCGATGAGAATACCTCATATGTTATCAGCCCAAAATCAAAGCCGATGTTCGCGTACACCGGCGGCTTAAGCACATTGCCCATTCCTTATGATGTGGCTGCGCGCAAGGTGAACAACCACAAGGTGATGATATTATGGCCTGACCTGCGCGCACAATCTAAAAATTTTGTCGGCTACCAGCTTTACCGGCGTACGCAAAACGGCGTACCGCAATTGGTAACCGAACGCCTCATCCCGCTTAAGGTAAATATGTTTACGGATAGCCTTACAACACCCGGCGAATATTATTACAGTGTGCGGACCGTTGGGCAGGATGGTAAAACATTAAGCAGCCCGAGCCTTGAGGCCGGCTTTGAGGTAAGCATTGATTTGCCTCTGGGCGTATCGGGAATAAAAGTACTGCCATCCGGTAAAACGGTATTGCTTAGCTGGAACAACCCTATGGGGCAAAAAATTGCCGGTATAGAGTTATATCGTGCAGTGGAAGGAGAGGCGCCAACGCAAATTGCCACGCTGCCTGCTGATACGCAAACGTATATTGATAAGGATGTTGCCGCCGGCAAGGTGTATTATTATGTTTTTACAGTGAAAAACTCAGCAGGACAGAATAGCCCGATGACCGAACCGGTGGGCGTACATGTGGATTGAAAATTAATTTAACTCATTTAAAGTAAGTTGTTTATAGCAAATTAGAACAGCCGGCATATTCTCCTGTCTTTATCCAAAATCTTTATGTGGTTTCTGATAACCGCAAGGGTTTCCCTTTGGGAATTGCTTTTAATTTGCGTGCATTGAGGTTTTTAGCTATTTTAGGTAACTTTTTTGTGACCTGAAATCGCATGGATCTGATCAATTGCGTTATTGTAGATGATGATGAACTGGATAGGCTGGCTGTTGAAATTTGCCTTGAACAAGTCCCGTTCGTAAAGATACTGGGCAGTTTTACCAATCCGGTGGAATGCCTCGAAATCCTAAAAAGTAATATCGTTCATTTGCTTTTGCTGGATATTGATATGCCCGTACTCAACGGCGTACAATTTTTAAAAGCGCTGCAAAAACCACCCGTTTGTATTTTTATCACCGCGCACCCCGAGTATGCTTTGAAGGGCTTTGAAACCCACGCCTTTGATTTTATTGTAAAGCCGGTTGTAGGGCACCGGCTGGAAAATTCGTTGCTGCGGGTGCGCGAGTACCTGCAGATACAACAAAAAGCTAAGCTGTACGACATTCAATTTGCTGACAACTACCTGGTGATAAAGGAAAGTTACGACATCATCCAAATAAAGGTAAGTGACATCATTTACCTCGAAGCCTTAAAAGATTATACAAAGATCATTACCCCTGCCAAGACATATTTAACGCTTTCAAACCTTAAAAATTTCTTCGAGAAACTGCCGGGGGATCGTTTTTTACGCATTCATCGCAGCTTCGCCGTTGCAGTTAGCCAAATTCGCAAACTGGAAAATAACGAGTTGCTGCTGGATGATTTCCGCCTGCCGGTAGGCAAAACTTTTCGCAATGAGATCAATAGAGCTTTGTTGAGCTAATACTTTTACTGAGCGAGTTTAAATGATATACCGGACTGAAAAGCCACTCCCCGTATTTAGGAAATACCTCCTGCATGTTACTATATGGCTATCTTTTGCGGCACTCGTATCTTGCGGGGATCAATCACAAAAACAAGCCGCCGAAGCTGTTGCCGCAAACAGCGAAGGGGCCGACGTGAAAAACTGCCAACGCCTGCATGCCGCAGGCATGTATGATAGCCTGCTTACAGCCAGCAGAAAAGCATTGGTCCGGGTAACTCAAAATAACAATAAGCAGCAGATGGCCATCTTTAATTATTACATGGGCATTGGCCTGGCGGCCCGGCAGCAGCGGGATAGCTCGATTTACCGGTTCAGGCGGGCCGAGGACTTGTCCATCCGCTTAAAAAACACGTCGCTTTTAGTAAACACCCAGGTACAACTCGCAGCTTTATATTATGATTTCGGCCGGCCTGACTCGGTACGTGTATACAAAAACAAGTTGACGGCGGAGTTTGATACCGTAAGGGATATTGGCCTGAAGATGAAACTGGAAGACAAGCTGGCCGACATATACGCCAAAAGCAACCAGCCTGCCAGGGCAATTGAAGCTTATTTTAAGGTATTAAGCTATGGAAAAAGCATAAGGGACAGTACGCTGACCGGCGATGAATTGCGGGATATAGCCAGTGTTTATGCCGAGATAAATGACTTTGACAAAGCGGTTACTTATACCGAAAAGGCCATATCATACTTCAATAACAGCCCGCACAGGCTTATCGTTGCCAACAATGACCTGGGTACCTATTACGTCGACCTGCAACAATATGAAAAGGCCATAAAGGCTTTTGACATTACCATCGGGCTTGCGGGTAAATATAAAGATACAGCTTATAAGGAAGCAACATTTGTTTCCATCGCATCGCCGCTTATCGAATTAAAGGAATATAAAAAAGCGACCAATTATCTTAACCAGGCTTTTGCTTATTACAACGGCACCCGGTATGAGCTTGGTTTGATGTATGCCACCATGATGATGGGCAAAATTGAAAAGAAAAAGGGCGACGCGGAAAAGGCATTAGTTTTTTTTAATAATGCGTTAGCCGCCGCCAAAAAAACCGGACACCAGGATACCGAAAATTATATATATAGCATGCTGGCCCAAACCATGGGGAATGCGGGCCATTTTAAGGAAGCTTATGCCTATGAGTTGGCTTTTGAAAAACTACGGGACGAAATAATGCAGGCCGCAACAAAACGTAACATTGCCGACCTGGAGATAAAATATCAAAGCACGCAAAAAGACGAAGAAATAAAGCTTTTGAATGAAAAAACGCAGTTTAAAGATATACAGATAAACGACCAGCGGCGAGAACGGTGGTTTTTGGTAGTGATAGTGGTATTTTTAGTTATATTGGCTTTTGTGCTGTTACGAAGCTATACGCAGAAACGGCACTCCAACCGCTTATTGCAAGAAAAAAACGAAGCGCTTAGCCTGCTTAACGGGCAGCTTAATGAGGCAAATAGCTCCAAAACCAAGCTGTTCAGTATTTTAAGTCACGATTTGCGCACGCCGGTAAGCAGCCTGTTTCAGTTTTTGACCATACAACGCGATCATTCAAATAAGTTAAGCAACGAACAAAGTCGGCAGAATAACGAGCGGATCATAAAGTCGGCGGCTAACCTGCTCGATTCGATGGAAGATCTGCTGATATGGAGCAAGAGTCAAATGGAGGCCTTCACTCCTGATATAAGCAAAGTTGATGCCTGCGACCTTATCGACCGTACCATCAACCTGCACAAGCAGTTTGCCGAAGAGCGCAACATCCTGCTGGAGCGGGATTGCATACCCGGCATTGCAGTTTACACCGACATCAATTTTTTCAGCGTGATCTTACGCAATTTGGTAAGTAATGCTATAAAGTTTACACCGGCCGAAGGCCGTATAACAATATCGGCCGGTAAACAAGCTGCACAGGTGTATTTTAAAGTAGTTGACACCGGCCCTGGATTGACGGAAGAGCAACTGGCCCATATTTTTGAATGGAACAGTATCCGCAGCAGTAAATCGGGCTTTGGGTTAAAGCTGGCAAAGGAGTTTATCATTCAATTGGGCGGGGAAATCCACGTAAATACAATATTAGGTCATGGCACTGCTTTCACCGTCTATCTTCCCGAATTTACTAATCCGGCTGCTAAATGCAGCGGCAAATAGACAGACCTGTTACAATCCGCTGAAAAAAAAGCATTCTGTACCCCACCTGGAATGCGTTACATCTGCGTCTCAGTAAAATCTTATATCGCACATAAAAAGATATCAGTTCTTTTTGGCAATACTTCCAAACATTCACTTCTATGGCTTTCATCGGGCGCCATGCTCCTGCTCTGAAGCTTCGGCACAGGAGCATGTTCATTTTGAGCGAAGGTTCCTTGTAGGGTTGGCTCATGATGCCTTAAGTTTTTTATTGCAAATGATAAAGCGGACCGATAATAATGCCGACTACAATGATCACCTGTCGGCAGAAAGACTTATTTTCAAGCGCAAATTTGTTTTTAGAGCCGGCAAAAATTTGTTGTTAAATTTGCAAAAATGGCAGAGTTGAATGAATACGAATGCGAAATGCTGGACGCGATGCTGGAAGCCTTTGGTATCCGGGATTTGCTTACGCGCCAGGACTTAATGGAACTGTTCGACCAGGATGAGGCAGCAGCTTTCGCTATGGTTCAGTTGCTGGCCCGCGAAGGATTTGTGGCTGAAGTGGGCAAGCATGGTGATTATGAATTGCCGGCAAAACTGGTGTTAAAACCAAAAGGTGAAAAATTCCTGAAAGATGGCGGATTCATCGCCCGCTACCGGCTGGAGCAGCGAAAACCGGCAGAGGCAGGCGGAACGCTCGCTAAACTGCAACAGCAGAATTTCCGGCTGCAGAACGAGAAACTAGCAGGCGAAACAGAAATTCACGCTCTTCAGAAAAGGATCAATATACTACATTACCTACAGTATCTGTGGTGGGCACTGATCCTTTTCGCCCTGATCGGTGGCTATCTGTTGGGTCATGCTACCAAACATTGACAGAATTCCTTAGTTTTGGGTAATGAATGATTTGGTCAGGGGGCGCCTGGAAGCCTCGCGGAAGGAACTGCTGGATTTAGGTTTAAGGAACCCATTACTCAATTACAGGACGCCGAAAGGTCGGGGATTACATATCGTCAGGGAACAGCCGGTGCATGTTTATGATATTTTGGTGCGCCAGCAGAAGGCAATGACCTTTTCGCCACTTGGTGCGAAAGAAGATTTTTTTGATACCAGGCTGCAAACAGATGAGGAAGAAGTAAAATTGCAAACTCGTTTATTGAATACCTATTATTTCGCGAAGACCAGCATCGAGGAGCAGGGGGTTAATATACTGTACCTGGCCCTGGGGATGTTGCGCTGGAATGATGGGGAGGAAGATCGCCTGGCACCCGTATTATTGATCCCGGTCACGCTGGAACGATCAAGCGCCCAGGAACGCTTTCGGTTAAAATATACAGGCGCTGAGATTGGGCCGAACCTTTCTCTGCAGGCCAAACTTCGGACTGATTTTAATATTTCGATCCCTGATATGCCCGAGCCCGAAGAATTCGACGTGCCCACTTACTTTAGAAAAGTCAAAGAAAACGCTTTAAAGGAGTGGACACTGGAAGAAGACGCGATCGAACTCGGTTTTTTTTCCTTTGGCAAGTTTTTGATCTATAATGATCTGGATTCGGACAAATGGCCAAAATTGAATGACAACCTCGTCGCTCTTTTTGAAACGGGTTTCCAGGAAGATATAAAGGAAGAAGACAATGACGACCGCGACCTGGATCAGGAAACGAATGCTAATGAACTTTTCAGGGTGGTCGATGCCGACAGCTCGCAACTGCTCGCTATGCTTGCAGTTAATGAGGGTGGCAATATTGTCATCCAGGGTCCACCGGGGACAGGTAAGTCACAGACCATTACGAACATCATTGCCAATGCAGTAGCTCAGGGAAAAAAGGTGCTGTTCGTCGCTGAAAAAATGGCGGCATTGGAGGTCGTTAAACGACGCCTCGACAGTATCCAGTTGGGTGAAGCCTGCCTCGAATTACATAGCCACAAAGCCAATAAACGCGAACTGCATGCCGAGCTAAAGCGAACCCTCGAACTCGGAAAACCTGCCACGGTGCAACTGGAACAGGAGGTGGAGATATTATCGGCTTACCGGAACGAATTGAACGGCTATTGTGATGCCGCCAATGAACCGATCGCCGGCAGCGGACTGAATGTCGTGCAAGTAATTGGCTTCCTGCTACAGCTGCACGCAGTCTCAAAGAAGATCATTATCGAAAATATTGAAAGTTGGGATTCCGGCAGATTCCGGCTGGCAGAGGAGTTCGCAGACAGGATCGAAGCGCGGTTAAAGAGCACCGGCACGCCAGGCGAATTGCCTTTTTGGGGCAGCGGCCTGATGATGCTCCCGCCTCATGAAAAGGAGTCACTTCTAACGCAAATCAAAGCCGCGGGTACAGCCAAAAACGAGCTGGAAGTTTTATGGAACAAAATAAGAACAGAAACCGGGTTGGAAACCAAAGTGCAGCTGGAACTTGCTGCCGGGGCTCCTGATCTGGTCGGAATGAATATCGCTGATGAAAACTGGCAGCTAAAGGCAAATGATATCAAAGATCTCATACGCCATGGCAGGGAATTGGATAAATTGAAAAAAGAGTGTTCAGCGACCTTCATCACAGAGGCATGGTCAAAGGATATCCTTAGCATCCGTACGCAAATCGTCGCAAGTGGGAACAGTATGTTTAATTTCCTTTCCGGTTCGTACCGGCAGGCCAAAAAAGACCTTGCGGGCATGTTGCGGGTGCCTTTACCCAAAACGGCGGAAGAACAGCTGAAGCTGGTGGACGTCATTTCGGAAGTGAGAGGACTAGAGGAACAGTTAGTAAAAACAAGCGGTTTCTCTTCTGCTCTATTTGGTAATGTGAGAGATTGGGACAAGCTGGAAACGGCGGCTGAATATTTGGCGAAAATAACCGACCGTAGCGTCATTGATTTCCTGGCCGGGCATGGGCCTGGCGCTGCCGCAATACTCAGCAATTTGAATTCAAAAGAATCAAAATACGAAGAACTCAAAAATATTGCGCTGAAGCGGTTAGCTTTCGAGGGCGAGCCAAAGTGGGCGGGTTGGGCTGAAGAGTTTGACACGTTGCAAAAAGTTATTGACTGGAATCAGTTATCGGCACAAGCGAATGAGGCGGGGATGGGATTTTTGATACGCGCGGCGCAAGACTGGCCGGAAGCTGCAGCACAGCTCAAAGCCGCTTTTCAAAAAAGCTGGTATGAACATTTAAGCACGACAGCGTTTAAATTACGCCCTGAACTGAGCCGTTTCGAACGTGCCAGCCACGAGGAAATAATCGACAAATTTAAGCGCCTTGACCAGCTGAACCTTTATTATAACCGGGCCCGCGTCGCGCTCAAACATTGGGAAGGCGTGCCGCGCGGGAACGCGGGCGGGCAGATCAATGTGCTTCGGACCGAGTTCAACAAAAAGGCACGGCATATGCCTATTCGTAAACTCGTGGAAGAGGCAGGCAAGGCCATGCAGGCTATCAAGCCCGTTTGGATGATGAGCCCGATGTCCATTGCCAGTTTCCTGCCGCCAGGCGCGATTGAATTCGACCTGGTTATCTTTGACGAGGCCAGCCAGGTAAGGCCTGTTGATGCGATCGGAGCGATTGCCAGGGCCAGACAATTAGTTGTCGTGGGGGATACCAAACAATTGCCGCCAACGAGTTTCTTTGATAAGCTGAACGCCGACACTGAGGATGAAGAGAACGTGACCGCCGACCTCCAAAGTATACTTGGAATGTGTGATGGCCAGGGCGCGCCGAATCGCATGCTCAAATGGCATTACCGCAGCCGTCATGAATCCTTGATCAGTTTGTCCAACCATGAATTCTATGAAGATAAACTGGTGATCTTCCCCAGCCCCGGCTCAAAGCAAAGTATGGGGCTGAAGTTTCACCATCTCCCCGATGCGATCTATGATCGTGGCAAGACACGCACCAATCCTAAAGAAGCGCAGGCTGTCGCCGAGGCCGTATACGAGCATGCTAAGAGAAGCCCTGAACTGACACTGGGTGTGGTCGCCTTTAGCACCTCTCAGGCACAGGCCATCCAGCTGGCGATGGAAACCGAACGGAGACAGCACCCGGAAACGGAGGGCTTTTTCGCTTCTCATCCGAATGAGCCTTTCTTTATCAAAAACCTGGAGAACGTCCAGGGTGATGAACGCGATGTGATACTGATCAGTATAGGCTACGGCAGGACCGAAGATGGTAAGGTTCCGATGAGCTTCGGCCCGCTGAATAATGAAGGCGGAGAGAGAAGGCTGAACGTATTGATCACCCGTGCGAAGATGCGTTGCGAGGTGTTTACCAATATAACCGCGGATGATTTGAAACTCACTGACGCTTCCCGCTTTGGCATCCGGGCGCTGAAGAGCTTTTTATACTTCGCGCAATTTGCAAAACTTGCACAGCCCGAAGCTATGGTTACCGATATCCGCCCTTTTGAAGACGAAGTAGCATCTCAGTTGGTAAAATCAGGCCATACCGTTCGCAGCAAAATTGGTTCAGCCGGTTTTTATCTCGACCTGGCTGTAACCGACCCCGGGAACCCCGGTCGCTACCTACTCGGTATCGAATGCGATGGAAGGGCATATGCCAGCGCAAAATCTGCAACAGACCGAGACCGATTACGCACACAAGTGCTTGAATTGTTCGGATGGAATGTATATCGCGTCTGGAGCACGGACTGGTATCGTAATCCGGAGCTTGAACTAAAGCGGCTGCTCGCTGCTATAAAAGATGCACCTGTGCCTGAACCGGAACCCGACGATTATGCCTTTAGCCGAACCGAAATAAAGGTTGATACGCCGACCACTTTATACCAAACCGCACAGCTAAATATTGACGACCCTAAAGAAATTCAGCTGTATACTTTCGAACAGCTTGCGGCATGGATCAGTGAGGTAGTGAAAGTGGAAAGCCCTGTACACCTGGAAGAGGTAACCCGGCGCATCACAGAAGCATCCGAGATCGGCCGCGCCGGCAGCCGAATAAAATATACCATGAATCAGGCGGCACGCTATGCCGAACAGGCGGGGATGATTGTCCTGAAAGACGAATTCTTATGGGACCCTGGTATGGAAACGCCTACCGTTCGTGACCGAAGTAAACTGCCTGCCGCATCAAAAAAGATTGGTTTAATTGCGCCTGAAGAGGTCTACGGCGCAATTCGTGAATCAGTTGAAGGGTCAGTTGCTATTACGGAAGACGATTTGATCCCGCTGGTTGCCAGGCGGCTGGGTTTTGCCCGGATGACAGAAGAGTTGCGCATGGCTATGTCCGATGCGATTGGGCAGTGTATCCGGAGGGATATCATTACACATGAAGGCTTGCTGCTGAAGGTTGTTTAAATAATGCCGGATGGCTTTTAACAACTTTTCCTACTGATCACAACTTGATCCAATAGGAGGCGTACATAAGAAACAAAAAAGCCCCCGGAAATTAATCTGGAGGCTTTCTGTGGTATCAGCTGGAATCGAACCAGCGACACAAGGATTTTCAGTCCTTTGCTCTACCAACTGAGCTATGATACCATCCCATTTCCGAAGGAATCCCTGTGGATGGGGCTGCAAATGTAAGATTTTTTTTATTTCGGCTTAACTTTTTTTGAAAATTGTTGGGGAGTGTTGAAAGGTAGGAATGTTGTAAGGTTGAAATGTTAACGTGGGATAATGTAAGTCATCGAGTTTGTGAGATGACTTTTACCATTATGAAGCCAACATTACAATATTTCAACTTTGCAACATTCCAACATTCAAACAAACCCGAAAAACAGACCAAACATTCCAGCTTTTCAACCTTACGACATTAGTACAATAAAACCTATATTTGAAAAATTACTATGCACGCATAATGATTGGCCAATTATTTTTTATCGTCATCCTGGCTGCGGCCATCTATCTTTTCAGCAAAAATGTGCGTACTATCAGGCGCAATATCCTGTTAGGAAAGGATACCGACCGCTCGGACAATCCTGCACTGCGCTGGAAAACGATGGCGAAGATCGCCCTGGGACAAACCAAAATGGTAAAACGTCCGTTAGCCGCTGTAATGCACTTTTTTATTTACGTTGGCTTTATCATTATTAACCTGGAGGTTATGGAGATCATGCTCGATGGCATCTTTGGTTCACATCGCATTTTCTCAAAGCCGCTGGGCAGCCTGTATGGTTTATTGATCGGTGGGTTTGAGATACTGGCGATATTGGTGCTTGTAGCCTGCATTACTTTTTTGGCGAGAAGAAACATCGCTCACCTGAAACGTTTCAGCGGTTTTGAGATGACCGAATGGCCACGATCAGACGCCAATTACATCCTCATTATTGAAATTTGTTTAATGACCGCTTTTTTGACCATGAATGCGGCCGATCATAAGCTGCAGCTGTTAAATTACGGGCATTATATCAAGGCCGGGAGTTTCCCGGTTAGTCAATTCATTGGTCCTTTGCTGCCGGATAGTGCCGGTTCGCTGGAGATCGTGGAGCGTGTTTGCTGGTGGTTCCATATCATCGGGATACTGGCATTTTTAAATTATCTGCCCTATTCAAAGCATTTCCATATACTGATGGCTTTCCCGAATACCTACTATTCTAATTTAAATCCCAAAGGGAAATTTACCAATATGCCTTCGGTAACCAACGAGGTAAAGGCCATGCTCGACCCATCATTTGTGCCCGAAACCACCGGGGAGCCGGGCAGGTTTGGCGCCAAAGACGTAACCGACCTGACCTGGAAAAACCTGCTGGAAGCTTATACCTGTACCGAATGCGGCAGGTGTACTTCGGTTTGCCCCGCTAATCAAACCGGTAAGCTGCTTTCGCCAAGAAAGATCATGATGGATACCCGCGACCGCATTACCGAGATTGGCAAAGGCATCGATAAAAACGGGAAAGATTACAAAGACGATAAGTCATTACTGGATAACTATATCACCCGCGAGGAATTGTGGGCTTGCACCACCTGCAACGCCTGCGTGGAGGCATGCCCGGTAAATATCAATCCCTTAGAGATCATCACCGAAATGCGCAGGTACATTGTAATGGAGGAGTCACAGGCCCCGGCCAGCCTGAACAATATGTTCAGTAACGTGGAGAATAACGGCGCACCGTGGAAGTACAGCGCGGCGGACCGGCTTAACTGGGTGGGGGAGAAGTAGCAGTGGCAGTTGGCAGTAGCAGTTTGCAGTTGCCAGCGGCTGTAGACAGTTTGAAAATATTAAATCCGAAATGGGAAATCCGAAATCCGAAATGAAAACCCCTACCATGGCCGAAATGGCTGCCGAAGGCAAAAAGCCCGAGATATTGTTTTGGGTAGGCTGCGCCGGCAGCTTTGATGAACGCGCACAAAAGATCACCCGCGATATTTGCAAGATATTGAACCATGTTGGGATGAGCTTTGCGGTGCTGGGTACCGAAGAAAGCTGTACGGGCGACCCTGCCAAACGTGCCGGGAATGAGTTTTTGTTCCAGATGCAGGCGATGGCCAATATACAGGTACTGGATGCATATGAGATTAAAAAGATAGTCACTGGCTGCCCGCATTGTTTCAATACCATCAAAAACGAATACCCGGGCCTGGGCGGGAATTACGAAGTGATCCACCATTCGCAATTGATACAGCAGTTGATAGATGAAGGTAAGCTAAAAGCCGAAGGCGGAGAAAGTTTTAAAGGCAAACGCATCACCTACCATGATCCTTGCTATCTCGGCCGCGGAAATGGTGTATACGAGGCCCCGCGCAAAGCCCTTGAAATTTTGGATGCTGACCTTGTTGAAATGAAGCGCTGCAAGTCGAACGGTCTGTGCTGCGGCGCAGGTGGCGCGCAAATGTTTAAAGAACCCGAAAAAGGAAATAGAGATATTAACATTGAGCGCATGACGGATGTACTGGAATCAAAAGCCAGCGTGGTAGCCGCCGCTTGCCCGTTTTGCATGACAATGCTGAGCGATGGTGTAAAACACGAGAATAAGGAGCAGGAAATACAGGTGCTGGATATTGCGGAGATAACGGTAAGGGCGAATGGACTTTAACCCTGTGATACAAACTATCAAAATAGTTAGGCGGTAAACCACCACGTAAAATGGCTTGAGCAGGCAAAGTATTGCTTATTCAGCAAATGGGGGTGTAGTGTATACTAATTGCAGCGAACTATCCAGAAACTTTTTTTCCTTAAAATCTTTCCTGAACCTTTTCCACGCCTCTTCAAAAACGGGTTTTTGTGCTTCATCTTTTAAAGGGTTGGGGAAGTTGGCGCCGTCAACGTGGTATTTTATGGGGATATCAGCAACGTTGATATCGTATACAGCCTGCAGATACGCGACTAATGTCTCAAGGGTTTCAAACTTGTACGAATAACCTTCCAGTAAATTCTCTCCATACAAGTCTAACCCAAACGAAATCCATTCCAGGTCTAACTCATAATTGTCTTTTTTGATGTCAAAAATTATCCCGATACCTAAAACTATTCCCTCATAGCCCGGTAGCAATCGATAATCAACCAAAATATGGCCCTTTTCCTCGTCCAGTATATGTTTAGCTAATGCATCAAGGTCTGCGAAATTGATTTTCACGCGGTTAAAACAAAAAAGTGTCAGGCTAAATTATAACAAAATATAAAATTTATAGGGTTATGCCATAAATTTTGATAACGGACGCCTTCTGTCCCTTTTGCATGCCGATGCTGAGCGATGGCGTAAAACTCGAAAACAAGGAACAGGAAATACAGGTGCTGGATATCGCGGAGATTACGGTGCGGGCGAATGGCCTTTGACAACCAATCAGAGATAGATTGGAAAGTGAAGAATAAATTTAAATAGCTTTTAACTTCAACCAGGTTTCATACCACATGGCTTTGGGTTTGGTTATTTCCAATAGCAACTTTTGGCGTTCTCCGGAATTTAAGTAAACGCTATTGCCTTCAACTATCAATTCTAACTTTCTCTTAAAAAGTATTTGATCGCAATAAGCTTTGTAGCTGATTTCTCGCGTTTCAGACCAATTCGCTTTATTTACCGGGGCTCTTTTCATGTGGCAATTTAAGCGCTAAACTCACACCCACTTACTCAAAAACTGGCTGAACGCGTCCTTGTACTGATCGCCCACCGTAATATTAACCTTACCGATCTGCAGGGCATTGCGAGTGATGGAATTGATCTTATCCAGCGACACGATAAACGAACGGTGCACACGCATAAACTTTTTAGACGGTAGTTTTTCCTCGAGCGATTTCAGGCTGGTGAGCGAAAGAATAGGTTTTTCCTGGCTTTTTAACCATACTTTCACATAATCCTTTAACCCTTCAATGTACAGGATGTCGCTCAGTGCAATGCGTACCAGTTGGTATTCAACCTTTAAAAACAGGTACTCATCTTCAATACGTTCTTCAGGGGCAGCCGCCCCTGCAGCAGGAGCAGGTGTGTTTGAACGTTCCACCAGTTCGGCATAATTTAATGCTTTGGTAGCTGCATGTAAAAACTCCTCGTAGTTGAAAGGTTTTAGCAGGTAATCCAGTGCATCAACTTTATAGCCTTCCAGTGCAAACTGGTTATAAGCCGTGGTGAAAATAATACGGGGTTTATTGGCTTTGCTGTTATCCAGCACGCGGGCCAGTTCAATGCCGTTAAGGTCGGGCATTTGGATGTCCAGGAAAAGTACATCTATTTTTTGTGAATGGATGGCTTTCAGCGCGTCCACGGCGCTGGAAAACTTACCGACAAGGTTTAAAAATGGTGTTTGCCCGATAAACGAGGTAACCAGGCCGAGTGCCAGTGGCTCGTCATCAACAGCGATACAGTTTAATATCATGACAGATCAAGCGTTAAATGAACTGAATAAGTATTGGCAGCTGTATCCTCGTTAATGGTCAAAAGATGTTTACCGGGGTATAGCAAATCGAGCCTGCGCCGGGTGTTGTTAAGGCCTATGCCGCTTCCTGCCTCTAAGTTATTATTTTGTTCTTTAATAATGGTATTGATGACATTCAAATCAACCACAGATCCTTGCTGACCGACGTTGATGTCGATATAACTTGGGTTAGAAGTGCTTACGCCATGTTTAAAGGCGTTTTCGATAAACGGCAAAAAGATCATAGGTGCAATAGCTACATCTTTTAAAACCGCAGGCGATTTAAAGTCGATCTTCACTACATCCGTCAGCCTCAATTGCATCAGGCTGATATAATCTTTCACGAAAGCGATCTCCTGGCTGAGCAGCGTAGTGGTGTTTTGCGTATCATACAATACGTATCGCATCATCCGCGAAAGCTGGTGAATGGCTTTGCGCGAGGTTTCCGCATCGATGTGGGTGAGTGCGTAAATATTATTTAGTGTGTTGAAGAAAAAGTGGGGATTGATCTGCGCCTTGAGGAACGACAACTCCGAGCTGATCCTGTCCTGCTCAAGTTCCTGGTGAACCAGCCTGTCCTTTTGCCATTTTTCCATCAAAGCGATACTAGTGCTGATGCCCAGCACCAGCGCGCAGGTACCGATCATCGGCGCTATCATCCCCATCTCCCACATGCCATGTGTCCGGTGATGATGGCGAGGGGGCCCGTCTTTATGAAATGCGGCATCCATCAGTTCGGGCAGGTTGAGCCATTTGTCGACATAACCATTCAAAACAACTATCACTGTTGCCACCCCCACAACGATCAGCAAATAGCTAACGGTCTTATTCTTTAATAAAAAATGAGGTACAATTATTTCGGAGTTGAGGTAAAATGTAATGACCAGCAGGCCAAATATGATGTTCTGCTTTATCCAGAGCTGGTAGGGCAGCGAAATATTCCAGGTTAAGGGCTGAAAGAAGAATAACAGCATCCCAAAAACTGCCCAGGCGAGTACATGGATCAGCACCGTGACTACTTTGCTTTTTGATTTTGTAAAGATCATTTCATTTTAGTTGTAGGAGTTGCAATGGTTAAAATTTCCATTTCAACCTAACATTTCTGTTACAATTGATATTCAAAAATACAAATGCGAAATGAATACAATCAATAACAATCTATCAGCAAGCGGGTTTTGCCGACAGAGAGGCAATATTCGTCGCTAAAACACAGAGTTTTTGCCTGCAGAAGGAAAAGCGGGTGTTTATTGACCGATTTCGCCCTTTCGTCTACTTATAGTTTGTTTTTATCTATTGCATTTTCCGTATTAACAGATTTGTCTTTGTTTTGCACATCTGAATTATAAACATGAAACGATTATACTTTTTTTTAGCAGCCGCCCTTTTACTCAATGTAAATGCATACGCCCAAACTGGCCGCGACGTGCATGGCTCGGTCATCGACTCCAGCAAGGTAACCTTACCCGGTTCAACTGTTAAAATTTTGTTTGGCACGGACAGCGCCAGCACCGTTACCGATGCCAAAGGCGCATTTGTTTTCCCTGGAATTAAAGGTACCCAGTTTACGCTGGTGATCAAATCGATAGGTTTCCAGGATCTGAAGCGACATTTTCCGATGGATAATACCAATAACCCGGTGTTTTTAAGGCCGATAATTTTGAAGCCTTCAACCACGATGCTTGGCGGGGTAACGATAAGCGATGTGCTGCCGGTTAAAGTAAAGGAAGACACCGTTGAGTTTAACGCCGCCGCCTACCCTGTTAGGGACGGCGCACCCATTGAGGACGTAATAAAAAAAGTGCCCGGTGCCGACGTAGATGCGCAGGGTAACGTAACCTTCCAGGGAAAAAGCGTTACCAAGGTGAGGGTGAACGGGAAGGACTTTTTTGGCGGCGACTTAAAAACCGCTACGCAGAATTTACCTGCTGATGCGGTGCAAAATGTACAATTTGTAAATGATTACGGCGACCAGGCGAACATGACGGGTATAAAAACCGGTGAGCCGGAAACGATATTAAACATTAATATAAAACCCAGCCGCAACCACGGGATTTTTGGCCAGGTGAGTGCAGGCGGCGGCGAAGACGCCATCCCCCAGGTAGCCGGCACAAAGGACCAGGCACGATACCTGGGGCAGTTCAACATGTTCGATTTTGATGGCAATCGCCAGATCGCAGTACTTGGTAACCTGAATAACACCAACACCAGCCTGTTCAACTTTGGCGGCCCTGGCGGCGGAGGTGGTGGTGGTGGCCGTGGCGGAGGCGGCCCGGGAGGCCCTCCCGGAGGTAATAACAATACCAACGGTATTACCACTGCGCGCTCCATCGGCTTTAACTACCGCGATTCATGGGGCAAAAAAATTACCGTTTATGGCAGCTATAGCTTTTCGGACAATGATGTCTATACTACTGCAAGTACTATTCAACAAAATATTTCATTGTTAAAGCCAAGTAAAACCACGCAAAGCAGTATACAGAATGACAATAAGATCAATCATAGATTTACTTTTAACCTGGAGTACAAACCGGATACCATCAACTATTTGAAAGTAACGCCATCGTATGCATTTTCCGGGGTTCACACTACGCAATCATCAATGAATGAATATGATACAACGTTTTTGGCCCAAAAATATAATGAAACCCTCATCAGCCGTTCGTCGGCGCCCAATTATGGCATTAACGCTTTGTATAATCACCGGTTTAACGGGCATGGCCGTAACTTCAGCATCAACTTAGGCGCAGGCCGGTCAACAAGCGATCAGTACCAAAACCCGGTGTACATTTATTCAAAAGGTATCCCGAATGCACCGCTTGATCAATTTATTACGACTAACAGCTACACCGACACGCTGGGAACCTATATTTCGTACATCGAACCGTTGGCAAAGCGTTCATACCTGGAGGTGAATTATAATTACAAACATTCATACACCACATCCGATAAAGAAACGGATACACTGACAGATGCCGGCACAACAAACCAGTACGCCCTGCTAAGCAATGATTATAATTTCACCTTCGTTACCAACCGCTTTGGTTTGAACTATCGATTCGTCGAGAAAAAGTATAATTATGTCCTGGGTGTTACCGCACAAACGTCTGAACTGGACGGTAGTTCGCTGAACATCGCGCCAACGCAGAAAAATACATTCAATTTCTCCCCCAACGCACACTATGTTTATAATTTTTCGCGTACGCAATCGTTCAGCGCTAATTACAGCGGCAGCAGCGTTATGCCGACTTATACCGAATTGCAGCCCGTTACCGACTTTAGCAATGCGCTATACCCGGTTGTTGGTAACCCCAACCTCAAGCCACAGTATAATAATACGTTTTCGGTAAGGTATAATAATTTTAACTTCACATCGGGTAATGTGTTTTTCAGCAACTTCTCATTTATCCAGGCCAATGATTACATTACCAGTAATTCGGTTTATTACCCCGCCAATTACACACCAAATCCCAAGCTTTCAAACACTATAGCAACTACCTTTGGCAACGCCAACGGCTATTATTCAACCCAGGCGTTCTTTGTTTTTAACAAGCCGTGGGAAAAGCGTAAATACAACCTGTTTGTACTTGGCAACATCTCGTATTCCAATAACATATCATACATTACTGACGTAGCGCCGGTAACCTTTGTGGAAACTACAGAAAAGAATGTTGCCAAAACGCTGACAGCCGCCCCGAGTTTACGCTTTAGGCTTGATATTACCGATGTAGTTGATGCACAGGCAAGCGCCACTTATACCATCAATTCCTCCCAAAATTCCATACCGCAATCAGGCGTTCAGGACAATTTCAGGTCGGCTGCACTTGGGCTTAACGGAAAGAATTACTTTTTTAAGGATTGGACCTATAGTTACGATTACACCAAGACATTTTATTACGGTTATGCAGGCGCTAAAAACCCCAATGTTTTCAATACCTATTTGGAGCGCCGTTTCCTGAAAGGCAATATGGCTACCCTGCGTTTCACCGTTCAGGATGTGTTTAACCAGAATACAGGTTTCAGCAGCTCGCAAAGCGGCACCATGATATCCCAGTCCAACTATAACCGGCTGGGCAGGTTTTACCTGCTTTCATTCACCTACCGGTTCCAGAAACTGGCGGGAAAAATGCCTGATCGCGGGCCGGGCCGTGGCTTCGGTCCTCCGGGCGGTGGACCTGGCGGCCCTGGTCCGGGCGGGCCTCCACCGGGCGGCGGACCTGATTGATCATAAATAGTTTTTGGAATTTATAGCGATAATTTACCGGGCTCACACAACCATCATTTGCGAAAGCAGGTATCTACAGGTATAACAATACAAAAACTATGAAAAAAATTATTTTACTGGCGACTGGCTTGTTGATGACGACCACCGCGCTATTGGCACAAACTAAATGGAAAGCAGACAAAGCCCATGCAAAAATAGGCTTTACGGTGAGACACATGATGCTGTCGGATGTGGACGGAAACTTCAAAAAGTTCGAAGCGACCATCATCTCATCAAAGCCCGATTTTAGTGACGCAGTATATGAGATCACGATAGATGTTGCATCCATAAACACCGACAATGAATCGCGTGATAAGGATTTAAAAAGTGAAAAATATTTTGACGCAGCCAAATACCCCGAAATAACTTTTAAAAGTACTGCCGTCGAAAAAAAAGGAGAAAATGCTTTTAAGGTAACCGGCAATTTAACCATGCACGGCATAACAAAGCCGGTTACCCTTGAACTGAAGCTGAACGGTATAGGTACCAGCCCGATGACGCATAAACCAACGGCGGGCTTTAAGGTAAGCGGAAGCCTTGACAGAAACGATTTTAAGATAGGCAGCGTGCCGGCAGCGATGATCGGCGATAAAATTGAGTTAAGGGCTAACGGAGAGTTTGGGCAGGAATAAGTGTTTGAACCTGTAACAAACGGAGGACGTTTTTCGTCATATAAATAAAAAGAGCTTAGGTTTCCTAAGGAAACATGAGAAGGACCGGGGGTGAGATGCTGGTCTGGATTTAGTTGATTGTTATTCGATTTTTATCGTAACAAGAGCGTTCCGGGGTGAGATACGGAACGCTTTTTTTGTGCCGGGATTTTGTACTAAGATTCTTAAGATTTAAAGGATTTCAGGATCTAATACAGTGCTCCTTAGTCAGCGCAATCATTTAATCAGCTTAATCAGCGGTCAAGAATTGCTGTATCACGCTCTGCAGCTGCGTGGCCTGCATCACACCGCTCTGGCGCCATTTGGATTCGCCGTTTTTAAATATCATCAGCGTGGGTACGCTTTGCACCCGGTAAGCATTGGCGGCCTGCGGGTTTTTATCAATGTCGATCTTGATGATCTTCACCTTATCGCCCATCGCGTCCTTTACCTGCTTTAATATTGGCGGCATCATTTTGCAGGGCCCGCACCATTCAGCCGAAAAATCAACCAGCACGGGAATATCCGATGCAATAATATCCTGGAAATTTGCCATGGTTTTAAAGATTTATTAAAGGTAACAGTTCGCCCGCCTAAAAAGTTTATTATTTACAGGCTTTTTCGGGTTCAAAGCGTCAAATCGATATTGCTATGAATTGTGAATAAAATTGTACCGTCTTGAACCGCATTGTACGCCTGTCAGATAAAACGAAAGGTTATTTTTGCTAATATTGAACATCACAATTTTCGACTATGCCGAATCTTTACGAACCATCGGGCAAACAGCGTATATCGTCAATTGACATTTTGCGCGGCGTTATTATGCTGATCATGGCGCTTGACCATACCCGCGATTTTTTTCATAACGCAGGCCCCACCGGTGACCCCACCAATATGGCTACCACTACGCCTATCTTGTTTTTCACCCGCTGGATCACTCATTTTTGCGCACCTAACTTTGTCTTTCTGAGTGGCATATCGGCTTATATTGCGGGTACACGGCGCACAAAAAGTGAATTGAGCACCTTTCTGATCAAAAGAGGCCTCTGGCTTGTTTTGGTTGAAGTGGTTATCCTAACATTCGCCTTCACACTAAACCCACTTTTCAACGTCGTTATTCTGCAGGTGTTATGGGTGATTGGATTTAGCATGGTCATCCTGGGGTTATTAGTGAAATTGCCGCTTAAAGTAATTGCCGTTATCGGCGCTTTGATTTTTTTCAGCCATGACCTGCTCGACTATGTTAATCTGCCCAAAACTGGTGTTGAGGCAACTTTAATGAAATTGTTCTTTGTGGCCCGCGGCTCGGTAATACCAATGGGCCAAACGCATTTTTTATTCGTCCTTTATGCCCTCATCCCCTGGACAGGTGTAATGCTGTTGGGTTATGTTTTCGGATCGATGTACCAGGCGTCGTTTGACCCGATCCGCCGCAGGAAAATATTGCTGAACACCGGTTTGGCTGCCCTGGCTGTTTTTGTGTTTTTAAGATACTTTAACCTTTATGGCGACCCGGCGCCGTGGTCGGTACAGCGCAACGGGACTTATACTTTTCTGTCGTTTTTAAATGTCAGTAAATACCCTCCGTCGCTGCTTTATTTGCTAATAACCATCGGCGTTGGGCTGGTTGTGTTGTCGTTCACAGAGAAGGTTCAAAACAAGCTCGCCTCTATTTTTATCGTCTACGGCAATGTGCCGTTCTTTTACTATGTACTGCATTTTTACCTGATACGAAGTACCGATATCGTGGTGTTTTTTTTACAGGGATTTGGCAGCAAAGACATCGTCGATCCCAAACATCAAAACCCTTTCCTGTTCAGCCCGCCGCATTTTGGGTTTAGTTTAGGCGGGGTATACATCGTTTGGCTGTTTGTGATCGTAACGCTTTATTTTCCGTGCTGTTGGTTCAGCAAGTATAAAAAGACGCATAAGCAGTGGTGGCTTAGCTATCTATAGAATTTCGGATTTCGGATTTTCGATTTCGGATTTATTTTAATTTCGGATTTTCTTAATGACTTAACCTACCCGCGCTGTCCCCCCTTTAGGGGACTAGGAGAGTTGGGGTGGGCCAGGGATTAATGCAAAACCTTCGGTCGTTCTCCGTTCACCGGCTCTATCAAATGATTATCCCACAACCAATCCGCCAAACGCTGTGGCCAGCTTTGGATGGATCGTAGTTTCGACCGGTATCCCATATTAAACCCATGCGCACCCTGGGCAAAGATGTGGGCCTCTACTGGTACTTTGGCTTCGCGATAAGCTTCCAGCAGTTTCATCACCGATATGGAACAGCAGGGATCGTCATTTGCTGCCAGCAGGAAAGTAGGCGGGGTATCTTTCGGGACAATAGCCGGCACAAACAGCGGACCCGGATATATCTGTATTACAAAGTTTGGTTTGGCGTTCAGGTGGTCGATCGGGTCGGGTGCACTGGCGTCGGGAGCTTCACTCTCGAAGGTAACCATATCCACCACTTCGCCACCAGCTGAAAAACCCATAATGCCTACACGGTTAGTGTCAATCCCATATTCAGCGGCGCGGCTGCGCACCAGGCGCATAGCCCGCAACCCATCCTGGCGGGCGTGGACGCCTATTTTATAAGGCGAAAGCGTATCCCGCCCTAAACGGTATTTCAACACAAACACCGTAAAGCCCAGGCTGTCCAAAAACTTAGCAGGGTCAATGCCTTCTGCCGTCCATACCAGCAGCCGGTGACCGCCGCCGGGGCATATTACCACCGCCGCGCCGTTTGATTTACCTTTTGGCGGCAAATAAACGGTTAGCGATGGATTGTGAATATTGCGTACCCAGTAATCCTTTGTCTGCTCAGGTTCGTTGCGGCGGTTCTCGAAACCGGGCGCTCCTTTGGGCCAAAGGGGGATAACCTGGGGTTTGTCCTGGGCCATTATGGCTAGCGGAGCCATTAAGACAATGAGGAGAATTTTGGTGTATTTGTTCATGTTGAGTATGGTGTTTTATCGACGATAGCTTAGTCTTACACGAATAGTAGTTACCCTCTTTCCCGCTTGCGGAAGAGAGGGTGGTCGAGCGCAGCGATGACCGGGTGAGTCGATTCCGCCAGACATTACCGCCAGTGCCTTGCACCACGCATTTACTCACTCCGACTACACTTCGCTGGTCGACCCTCTCTTCGCCTGCGGCGGAAAGAGGGTAGCTGCATCTATTTTCAAATCTTCAAATCACCACATCTTCAAATCATCTGCACATCCGCACATCACAGCACAGTCACCACCACACTCTGCTTAATATCCTTGGATGATGTCCCCGCCATCAGTTTATACTCTCCCGGCTCAACTTTCCAGCTATGGCTGTCAGCATCATAATAAGCCAGATCCTTTATCGGGATGGTTAGCGTTACCGTAGCCGTTTGGCCAACCGGCACGTTCACTTTCTTAAAAGCCTTCAATTCCTTTTCCGCGCGTTGTATCTTCGAGTCGGCTTTGCTGATGTACAGCTGCACGGTTTCCTTGCCGGCGTATTTGCCTGCATTCTTCAACTTCAGTGTAGCGGTGATGGTTTCGGTAGGCTTAAACAGGTTTTTGGCAACCGCCAGGCCCGAATACTTGAATGTTGTGTACGAAAGCCCGTACCCAAAGCAATACAGCGGCGCAATCTTTTTGGTATCAAACCAACGGTAGCCCACCAGTATGCCTTCTTTATATTCCTCTTTCAATGCCTGGCCGGGATAAGCGCCCAGCGCAATGGCCGGCGAATCTTTGATATTCGCCGGGAAAGTGAACGGCAATTTACCCGATGGGTTGATCTTGCCCAGCAGCACATCCGCCAGCGCATTACCGTTTTCGGAGCCGTTATACCACGACCATACAATGGTGTGGTTATTCTTTTTGATCTTGCCGATATCATAAGGGGCACCGCCAACCACTACCACGATGGTATTGGGATTTACGGCGGTTACCGTATCCACCAAAGCTTGCTCGCTAAAGGGCAGGTCAAGCGTTTTACGGTCGCGGCTTTCGCTTTCGTAATCGCGGTTGCCGCCGATAAACAGGATGGCCATGTCCGAACTTTTTGCAGTGGCCACAGCTTCGGCAATCAGGGCCGAATCAGGTTTGGCCGTTTCGGTGCGTGGTTTTTTGCCAAAAGGCTGGTAAACGCCCGAGTAACCCTGTGCATATTTCAGCTCAACGGTATTACCCAGCCGGTTTTGCAGGCCCTGCAGTGCGGTTACCTCGTAGCGGGCTTTTACGCCTGCGCCAAACCCGCCTAAATGGAAAGTATGGGTAGCATTGTCGCCAATTACGGCAATACTTTTTAGGCCGGTAGTATTAAGCGGCAGCAGGTTTTTATCGTTTTTCAGCAGCACGATAGATTCCGCTGCAATATCATAAACCGTTTTGCTGTGCCCGGGTGTATTCAGGCTTCCGGCAGGCAGGTTAGCGCTCATATCGGTATGGGCCAGTACCCACAATATGCGGTGTACTTTTGCGTCAATCACCTTCATGCTCACCTTACCGGCTTTTACCGAGTCGAGCAGCTTATCGGCAAAAAAGTAGGTGTTATAGGGCGGCCGCGAACCCATTTCCAGGTCAAGGCCGTTGTTGGCGGCATCCACCGTGCTGTGCGTGCCGCCCCAGTCGCTGATCACCATGCCTTTAAATTTCCATTCGCCGCGCAATACCTGGTTCAGCAGGTAATCATTTTCCGAGCAGTAAACGCCCCGCAGCTTGTTATAGGCCGACATAATCGTCCACGCCCCGCCTTCGGTTATCGTAGCTTTAAAGGCCGGCAAATATATCTCGCGCAGGGTGCGTTCATCCACGTCAACACTTATCCGGCCGCGCTCAATCTCCTGGTTGTTGGCCGCATAATGCTTTACGCAGGCCGCCACATGCTGGCTTTGTATGCCCTTTACAGATTGAACCGCCAGCCGCGAATTCAGGAAAGGGTCCTCCGAATAATATTCATAAGTGCGCCCGCAAAGCGGCACCCTGCAAATGTTAAAGGCGGGGGCCAGTATCACGTTTTTACCGCGTGCGCGTGCCTCTTCGCCCATATCATGGCCATAGCGAAAAGCCAGGTCGGGGTTCCAGGTAGCGGCCAGCGCCGATCCGTTTGGAAAAAACGTGGCCGAGTCGGTCGTCAGGTTAGCCGATCCCCACCCTTCTTTCACGTCCTCGCGCACGCCCAGCGGGCCATCGTCCGTCATGATCTGCGGGATGTTCAGCCGCTGTATTCCCCCTGCCGAAAAAATGCCGTTGGCATGCAGCATGGATATTTTTTCCTCCAGCGTAAGCTGCTTCATCAGCGACTGTATCTTTGTTTCAAGGGCCTTATCGGCAGGTGTTTTGGCACCGGCAGTTTTATTGGTTTTGGGTTGGGCATTTAAACGCGACGCCCCAAATATCATCATGGCGCAGCAAAAGCAAACGAAAGTTTTCATAAACCGGTAATTGTGTTAGTATTAATTTGGCAAACGCAAATTAAATACTAAATAACAGCAATGGAAATATTATTCATCATCTTTCCACCAGTTATGTATCTGTTTTGATAAATTCGAATTAAAATTTTGTACATGATGGACACTATTGCGAAATACTGCCGCTTTGCAGCACTGGGTTTGTGTTTGCTGTTTATGGCAAACCGGGCCGCGGCACAGGTTTTACCGGACGACATCCCGCAGGCAAAGGCGATCATCAGCGCCATGGAAAACTCGGTAAACCAGTGGGACCAGGGCAAGCTGGTTGATTTTATGACGATGTACGACCCATCGGCCACGATGATGATGCCGGGCGGTACGGTTGGGCTGGACAGCATAAGGGGCTTGTACCAATACAAGTATTTTAAGGGCAATATGCCCAAACAAAACCTGCGTTATACGGATATGAAGGTGCGGATGCTGGGCGATGGTTATGCCCTGCTTACGGGCGCCTTTACGCTGTATGGCAATGGCTTACCCGACCGCTCAGGCCGTTACTCGCTGGTGATGATGCTTACTAAATCGGGCTGGAAGATCATGCACGACCACTCTGGCTAACATTTGAGCTGAACAACCTGATTTTTGGGAGTTTAATTAGTGCGGTTTTTTTTGCCTGGTAGGCAGCGCTTACCTGTGCATTATGCCTTTGCACCTTAAGCTTAACCTGTACCAGGTGGGCGATGATGAGCGCGTTTACCAGCAGGAAGGCAACGCGAACAAATTGCCAGGGGAATGGGTTACGGATGAACAACAGGTATACAAAAACCTCGAGCACCACCATTGCGGTACCGAAGTACCGCCAAAATAATTTATCGTTTTTTTTCATGATATTAAAAGGGACCGGCTATTAATTTAGATTGAGCGCCTCCTGTTGTTTAATTTCAACCAGGCCTGAAGTTTGGTCGCGGCGGATGTAAATGCTTACCTGGTAAAGGTTGTTGTTGAATAGGTAGATATTGTTGGTTTCATCGGCGCCCTCGAACAGCGATGTCATGCCTGAATATCTTGCCTGGCTAACCATTGTCAGGATGTTTTGTATATCGGTTGAGGTATAATCCAGCGTGCGCAGGATGGTTCCATTGTATAATTTGGTGTAGCGGCCGGCAATTATGCGTTCCTGGTCGGGTTTGGCGTTGGCCCTTTTGAAAAACTCCATCGGGTAGCCGTCAATGTCCTGGGTGTAATCCTGTTTAAAAGCGCTGCCTTGTTTAAGGGTGGCGTAGATGGATTCGTTGTTCATTGGCGTCATGTAAACCAAATCGTTGAACCGGATGCTTTGGGCATTTGCAATAAAGCTGCTCAGCAGCAGGAGTGGCAAAAAGAACAAGGTTTTCTTCATGGTAAAGTAGCGGTTTAATCAAATGTACCTTCAATAGTTTAATTTCCCGGATGATAGGTTTTTTCGGCGTGTTTCAATACATCGGCCTTATAAAATAAAACATCCTTAAACATACCTTCAATATACATGCCAGCCTGGTCGGTATAGTGTTTTGACGCAGGATCGAAGGATTCGCCGCCGGTTACAATTGATTTCGCCCGAATTCGGGAACCAAATTCCACAATAGAGACAAAACTATTGCCTGAATAACCGTAGCGTTTTTGGGTATTAACCGGCCTGCTCACGAACGAGGGCAGCTGCCCAAACAGCGACGTCGTTTGCCCCACAGGTATGCTGGGCGCACTGTCGCTGAAGGTGACGCCATCGGCCGGGCGCTGGTAGCGGTTGATGTCACCCCAGGGCGTTTTCCAGGTGCCGTAGCGTTTGTTCAAATCGGCAACAGCCAGGCCTAAAAACCCCGTAAGTTTTTTGGGCGAAACGGTTTGCATAAAACTGCCCAGGCGTTGGGTTTGGTAGGTGCTTGCCTCTACAGTCAGTGGCGGCGGCAGTTCGCGCAGCAGCGCCGTGCCCCATTCAACCGCCAGCGTGGTGGCGACGGAGTTGACGGCAGAGCGCCGGTCCCATTCCTTCAATACTGTTATGGGTTCGCTTAAAGCTTGTTTAACGGAATCGGGCGCAGCGTCATAAGCATTAAACAGTGGCGGCAGCATCACATCAAAAGCCGCGAGGTAATGGTCGTAGCCGATAGCTGTTAAATTATCCAAAGTGAGTTTTTTACTATCGCGTAAAAGTTTAATGGCCGTAACGGAACGGTAGTTCTGCCCATCAGGCGCCATGTAAGCCGGGTACTTGCTTTTGTCGGGACTGGCTGCACCCGAGCATTCAAAAGCTGTGGAGTTGCAGTTTTGGATCCATCCGTTAGCGGGGTTATACACATGCACTATTTCATCCAGGGTATGGAGTCCCTGCCATTCGGTTGCCGGGGTAGTGCCGTCAACCGGCAGGGTCCAGTCTAATTTTGGGTCGCGTTTAGGCATAAAGTTGCCATACCAAAAAGCGATATTGCCCTGGTCGTCGGCATAAACGGTGTTATTGGTTGCGTTGGAGAGCAGGCCCATCGCCTTTTTGTATTCGGCGAATGTTTTGGCTTTGGTGATGAGCCAGGATTCCAGCAGGGCCTTGTACGACCGGTTATTGGCTTTCAGCGCCAGCCATTTGCCATCACGGCTGCCTAACACCGGCCCGTGATGGGTATAGTAGCCGGTAATTTTGGTTTGATCCGTATGCTCGCCATTTTTAACTTTTAGTATTAGCTGGCGCGAGGTAACGGGCTTTAAGCCGCCATTATATTCGTAGAACCGTAGGCCGTCTTTTTTGCTCACCTTTTCGGCGTACAGGTCGCCAACATCGGCATAGCTGCTGGTGTGCATCCATCCGCAATGTTTGTTAAACCCCTGGTAAATAAAGAACTGACCCCAGGTAACGGCTCCATACACATCAAGGCCCTCGTCGCTGCTGATCTGCACCTCATCCCGGAAGTAAAACGGCACATGCGGATTAATGTAAAGCATGGCATGCCCCGATGCCGACCGTGCCGGGGCAATGGCAAAACCATTGGAGCCGATCTCGCGTTCGTTAATGCCGGGCTTGTACACATCGCCAAGTTTTTCAACGCCGCGGTTGTAGAAATTTCGGGTCTCGTTTACGTTTATACCGCCTGTTACCGTGGCGGACACACTGCCATCGGTAAACATCAGCGCATACCATGGTTTAAAGCGTTGAAAAACAGTAGATTTTACCTGTGGGTGAGTGTATAAAAAATAGTTCACACCGTCGGCAAAAGCATCCATTAAATGCTTGAACCAGGGCGCTGCATTGCGGTAATCGGCTATGGCATCGGTTGTATCGGCAATTAATTGCAGGGTAACATCCTGGTATAAACTTTTTTCACCATCTATTTCTGCCTGTTTGCCAAACTGGTATAAATAATTTTGTTCAATGCCTTTAAAATTGTCTTCGCATTCGGCGTACATCAGCCCAAAAACCGCGTTTGCATCGGTTTTTCCATAGATGTGTGGGATGCCCCAATTGTCGCGGACAATGGTTACCACTTTTGCTTCGGTTTTAAAACGCGCTATCTCCGGCTTTGAGAATATTTGTGCCGAAACGCTGCAAGGCCCGAATAATATCGCCAAAAATGCAGTTAACGACGCCGTAACAACACTTTTACTAAATAATTTGAAATGAAACATGTTAATTAATGTTAATTTAATAAACATATTGCTATTTTTGCAATTTAAAGATAATATCTTTATAAAATCGCCCGTTAAGGGGGAGGCACCAACCAATATAACTGAAAATTAGATACTTGGGTACACGTTTTGCTTGAGTGGAGGGAAAAGAAATTTGCTGGCTAACGAAAGGCGGCCCTGCAATGAAAGAGCTTGGATGATCATTGAACATGTAGTCTGAGATTTAGTTGATCAACATTATTTGAGAATGATGTTGCAGTGCGTTCCGGGGTGAGATACGGAACGCATTTTTTTTCTCCGGGAACGTTACCGGAGATTTTTCTTGAATGGATTTTTTACTGTAGAGACGCGATACTTCGCGTCTCCCGCTGACAGGTCGCCGAGGTCTATTAATTCATTCAAAGACGCAATGCATTGCGTCCATACGCCCCGGCAACAAATAATTCAAACATTTTCGCGTTTCGGATATTAGATAATATAAAGCCAAACCATGAAATACGCTTATATTATTGGTTCGAACGCATTTGTCGTTCCCGGTCAGGTGATCAGCTATACCGACCACGGAGAAGAAAAGGAATTTTTAAGGGTTAATGAAATTTATCACGATCCATCCCCCCACCAGCCGGACCAACCCTCGCTCAATTGCGATATCAACATCAGTGATTTTGACGGCACCCCTGTCACTATTGTTGCAAATAAACAGGCAAATGCCACGGGTTACCACTTAACAACTGAACGCGACAATATTGTTATTACGCGCCCGGACGGGAGCACTTTGATACAGATACACCAACTGGACGAGGACTCGGCCATGAGCCTGGAGCACAATATTACCGCAGAGTTGGAGGTAAATATGCCGGTTGTGGTAATCCGCATATTTGGCGATTTCAAGCTCGGCGACCTGGATATCAAAGCCGAAAACGAGAAGCTTTTTATCAACGGCGATGGCTGGGGCAACTCGGTTTTGGGAGGATTAAAACAACTGAAATTTACAGAAGATGGAGTGGTTTTATAGGCCAAAATTCACCTGAAAAGTGTTCATTTTTTACACACGATCACCGTGCAAACCGCATACGAAAACGCTCATTTTTAGGTGATTATAAATTGCCAATACCTCAAATCTGTCCAATTTTGAGACTTTTTTTGAACACTTGAAGCAGTTAGCAGTTGGCAGTGAGCAGTTTACAGAAGTTCACGCCCGCCACTGCCCATAGAAAACTGTCGGCCTGAATTGGTTTACGACTGACAATGAGCAGTTTGCAGAATTAATTATTGGGCAGACCGTTTAGTGCCAAATGATAACTACGGGCTATGGACCTCGGACTTCAGACTTCCGACTTCCGACTTTCCGATGTACATCGCCATTACCAGCAGCACCATATTGTTATACGTTTTTAGGCCCTGGGGCTGGTTGTTGGCTTTGAGGAAATGATCGTAAAAAATGCTGCTGATGGAATTGATCTGCGACTGGTACGACTTCCAGTACGCCCGTTCAACCTTGTAGTCGTTATGCACCGCAGGGGAGATGAGGGGCTTTAGTTTTTTGTTGGCGAGGCTATCGCGAAAATAAAGATCGAACATAAATTCTTCAACCGCTAAATTGTAGGCCGAGTACCTGAGCAGCCTGTCCTTCGACCCGATCGCTGCCAAATAACCCGCAAAATTGGCTTCATCCTCAAAAGCGAAACCCACCTGGTGCGACAGCTCATGGCAGGCCGTAACAGGGCGGTCGACAATCGGCATTTTATAGTTCATCTGCGCTTCGCCGGTAAAGGGATCGTAATAGCCCGATGTGCCCATGTAGTTAAGCAGGGGCGTTAGTAAGGATGGTTTGATCCCGGGTGAATAAGTGCGAAAATTCACAGAATCGCCTGACAGTTTTTTTACGGCCGAAACTGCCGTTTGGTAGATAGTGGAGTTGGATTGCGACAAGTCGGCAGCGGTAACCCTGGCGCGGGTGGCATTTGCGCTGTCGATCAGGATGGTAGTAACGGCCATCAAATCGGCGGTGGTGTAACTGGTATCCCTCAAGTGCAGGCGGTCGCCGGCCGGCACCCTGAAATAGTTCATCCCCCAAAAAAGGTAAAAGGCCAGCACGGCGGTTTCTATCCCTATCAATATTTTCAGTAAGTACAAACCAGCTTCTTTAAACTGTTTTTTTATACAAAGCCTGGTCAGCAGGTACAAGGCATAAAACAGGTAGCAAATCACTAAAATGTACACCACATCGCCGAAACTGAACGGGAACAGGTTAAACAGCGGGTGCAGTATTTTGCAAATGACGGGGTAAATTCCTTCGGAGTAATAGCGCTCAACCGCTGCCGGGTGCCCGGCCAGCTGCATCAGCAAAAAAATAGCAACCGCCAGCGCAACAATGGCGATGGCCCTTACTTTTAATTTTTTGCTGATGGACACATTCATGGGCGGTAAATATAATGCTTAATATAACCCGCCGAAAGTATAGTTGTTTAGAAGTCCGGAAGTCCGAAAGTCCGAAAGTCGGAAAGTCCGGACGAAGTTGCGACTTCCCGCCCTGATCGCCTTTTTTTACAGCGACTGACCTTTAGGGCGAGCCGCGGTTGGAAGAACCATTAGTCCCTATTTTGCGCTTTAATATGAACCGGCGCCGGTAAAAGTAAATGGCGTTGTACCGGACTGTCCGTTACTATCAATTACATACAGCGTGCAGGAGAATTGGAAACTCCGGGCGCCTGTTTTAGTTATTTGCCCAACATTTAAACCACCGCTGCCATATTGTACAGAGACGTTTGCGGCCGTATTTTCATTAAATTCCATTTCGGGAGTGCCGGTGTTTAAGGTAAAGTTAAACGTGCCGCTGCTTTGCTGGGGGATATTGAGTACCCTTAATACAAAGGAGGGCGAGGAGGTGAGGTTAATGATCTGTACCTCGCCTGTTGATGCCAAAATGCAATTGCCCGTAAAAGTATCGCTGCCTACTTTAACATAACCTGTACCCGTAGCAGGAATATTAACAACTGGCTTGTTATTGTCAGTGCTTTTTTTGCAGTTCGTGAAAAATAATAATGCCACTATTACGGCCATCCCTTTAATAATTAATTTGTTTTTCATTTTTTTAGGTCTTTTGAAGTTTACTCTTTTGAGATCAATCTGGATAAAATTTGCCAGTTAATAAAATTAACATAGCGTTAACGGCCCGGCAATAATCCGTTTGGATAGTTTTTGATAAACGCCCGGTCTAATGATGAGCTTAATATACTGCGCTGACAATGAGATATTTACTGTCTATCAGATACACTAATTCTGGCACGAGTGTGCAGCGCAAAGGCCTAAAACGATGACGCACTCGTGCCCCGCTGACAGTTAGCCAACCATGCCGGGTGCGGCGTAATGGAATAAAAAGGTAACTTTAAATCAAAAGGAAATTGCAAAGTTTGTTACCTGTCAGCGGGGCACGAGTCGCCATTGCGCACTTGCTATTGCCCGATAGACTCGCGCCTGTATAGGACGAAAATTGAGTTAACTTTAGCAAAAACCACTTTATGAAATTATTTATTAAGTGTCTGATCGTCTGGATCGCGACAGTTTTGTTATCATGCAATGTGAATGTAATTCCGGGTAAGTATTTTTATAAGCGAAATTCAAGCTTCATTGAAATCGACAAATACGATAACTATAATTTTTCAGCGACTGGAGGTGTTCATCAGCCTTACATGTTTTCCAGAGGCAAAATAAAATTACATCATGATACAATCATATTCCTACCGGATAGTTCTTTTTTCTTCCATATCGCTGTTGTAAAATACTCATTTGATAGTTCGCTTAGAGGGAAAAGAAAAATTATCATCCACGGGACCGACAAGTTTCTAACTGATTACCGGTTTTGTTTTGATGATCATGTTGATACAATTTACGATTTTAATAAAAAAGACACATTAATTTACCGCCCGAATGTTTCGCCGAGGCGGGACTCATTTAGTTTAATTGCAAAATTAACGGACAGCGTAATCGAATTTCCAAGGCCTGCAATGTCTTCGTTAACAAGCAATACAATTAAGTTCTCCGATGTTAATTATGATGATCCACAAGATAAGCCTTGGAACGTGTTAGAATTAAAAGTTATCATTAACAGGAACATGTTTTCGTTTACGAATTTATCAGGCTATGGTTATCGAAAACATAAAATTATAAAACTTGACTGGCCTACCTATGTATTATCCAACTAGTATTTGCTGTTAAACAGAAATAGTTTTCGCCTAGCTGTGCGTAGTTTGCGCGGACCGTTGTTCGAATGTCTGCGAACGACTATGCATGCAGTTTGTAACTACAATAACGAAATGTTATTTATAGGCAAAAGCAATGGATTTTACGGCGTTTGCGTTAGCGGGTGCAATGGATACCTGCCAATGTCATTAAGTTAAGCTTTTAAGGAATAAAAAATATCGAATATCGAACACTGAATGTTGAATTATGAAGTGAAAAACTTCGGAGC
>OLLK01000191.1_pt1 | contig 99988 bp, 85 predicted proteins | sample 1604531 | NCBI WGS metagenome assembly OLLK01 (sample SAMEA104055722, study PRJEB20765) | soil metagenome | isolation source: soil | reverse complement strand
ATGATTACACAGATTTTATTTGTTAACGTTCTGAAATCTGTGTAATCATAAAAATCATTCTCAATCTGTGATTAGGTGAGTTATATCCAAATGTAAGTGATCACTGATTTTCAATTGATTTTTATGATTACACAGATTTTATTTGTTAACGTTCTGAAATCTGTGTAATCATGAAATTATTCTCAATCTGTGATTAATTTGGGAGATTGATAGGGTGAGTTATGTCCAGATGTAAGTGATCACTCATTTTCAATTGGATTCAATGATTACACAGATTTTATTTGTTAACGTTCTGAAATCTGTGTAATCATAAAAATCATTCTCAATCTGTGATTAGCTTCAATCCGTCGTAGGCCAACTCAATTCCGGGAGGCAATGCTTTCGAAATATCAGCATGTTTGCCCAGGCGGTGGCTGATGTGGGTTAAATAGGTTTTTTCAGCGCCTTTTTTTTTGCGCAAAAGCGATGGCTTCATCAATCTGAAATTTGATATATGGTTTTGCTTTTGCAGTGCATTGATCACCAATGTTTAGTGATCACTGATTTTCAATTGATTTCTATGATTACACAGATTTTATTTGTTAACGTTCTGAAATTTGTGAAATCACAAAATCATTCTCAATCTGTGATTAATTGGGGAGATTGATTGGTGAGCTATATACAGATGCAAGTGATCACTGACTTTCAGTTGATTTTTATGATTACACAGATTTTATTTATTAACGTTCTGCAATCTGTGAAAACATAAAAATCATTCTCAATCTGTGATTAGATTCAATCCGTCATAAGCCAACTCAATCCCTGGCGGCAATATCTTCGAAATATCAGCATGTTTCCCCAGGCGGTGGCTGATGTGGGTTAAATAGGTTTTTTCAGCGCCGATCGACTCAGCAAATGCAATCGCTTCGTCAATGGTAAAGTGTGATATGTGGTTTTGCTTTTGCAGCGCGTTGATCACCAGTATTTTGGAGCCTTTTATTTTTTCAATTTCCGCCTCGGCCACTGTTTTGGCATCGGTTATATAGGTAAAATCATTTATCCTAAAGCCCCAAACCGGAAGCTTATAATGCATTACCTCGATAGGGATAAACTTTAATTTACCAACGTAAAACGGGTCTTTTCCAATGGTGTGCAATGTCAGTTGCGGTATCCCCGGGTATTTAAATTCGGCAAATATGTAATGGAACTCGCGTTTCAGGGCTTCCTGCACGCGCTGGTCGGCGTACACATCAATAGGGCCCTGTTGCTTATAGTTAAAGGCGCGGATATCATCAAGGCCGGAAATATGGTCTTTATGCTCGTGTGTAAAAACAATAGCATCCAGGCGCTGTACATTTTCGCGCAGCATCTGGTATCTGAAATCAGGGCCCGAATCGATCACGATCACCTGCTCCCCATCCTCGAGCATCACCGAAGTACGCAACCGCTTATCACGCCGGTCTGCCGACAGGCAAACTTCGCAGTTGCATGCAATAACAGGTACGCCCTGCGAGGTTCCGGTGCCTAAAAAAGTGACGGTCAAAATTCAATCGTTGTTTGTTTCAGCTGGTGCAAAAATGCTGCCTGTTTTTCATCGAGCAGGTTATAGTCTATCTCAAGTGTTCGCGCAAGTTCGGCAATTGCCAGTATCTTCGCCTCCAGGCCCGAAAACTTATTTACTACAATTACCTTATTGTGCTGCAGCAAACAGGCGCCGGTTTTAAAGTTTCCTTTTTCATACCGAACCCTGTATTCTGCAGTCCTGAGCAGTATTTCCAGTTTTTCCAGCGTATGGTTAGTGATGGTGAGCATTACCGTTCAAAAGTACATTTTTTAGTCCGAAAGTCCGAAAGTCGGCAAGTCCGAAAGACGGAAAGTCCGGAAGGTTTTTGACTTGTTTCTTTTTCCACTTAACCGGCGATTTCATCTTTCGGACTTCCGGACTTGCCGTCTTCCGGACTTCTTAAATAATTTTAAAAACGTTTTCTTTGGATGCAATAATTCCTATATTGTCGATTATTTGCCGTATCAATTTTAAACCCTGTTATTAAGCTATGGATAAAACCCAAAACCGGTTTCTTTCGCTGGATGTATTTCGCGGAATGACGATCGTTTTTATGATCATCGTAAATAATGCCGGCAGCGGCGCAACACCGTTCGCTCCGCTTGAGCATGCCAAATGGTTTGGGTTTACACCAACCGACCTGGTGTTCCCGTCCTTCTTATTCGCGGTGGGTAATGCCATGAGTTTTTCTATGAAAAAATTCGCCGGCTTAAGTTCGGGTAGCGTGGCATGGAAAATATTTAAGAGGGCTGCAATAATATTCCTGCTGGGTTTCCTGATGTATTGGTTCCCGTTTGTAACGCATGATAATACCGGCTATCACCTGGCACCTATAAGCGGTACACGCATTTTCGGTGTTCTTCAGCGGATCGCGCTTTGTTATCTGTTCGCCGCGCTCATCGTTTATTTTATAAAGTCAACCACAGCTATTGTTGTCATCAGCATCCTGTTATTGTTCGGTTATTGGTTTTTGCTGCTCATTTTTGGCGATCATGCCAATCCGTACGGGATGTTAACCAACGCCGGAACCTATTTGGACAAAGCATTATTAGGAGATGCACATTTATACCATGGCGAGCGCGATTTAAACGGCAACGGCATTGCATTTGACCCCGAAGGTATTTTAAGCACGCTGCCCGCTATCGTAAACGTTATTTGTGGTTATTTTGCGGGCAAGTTTATACAGGAAAAAGGCAAGGGCTACGAAACGATCTCGAAGCTGATGCTATTCGGATTTTTATTCATTTTCCTGGCGCTTTGCTGGAATATGAGTTTCCCTATTTCCAAAAAACTTTGGACAAGCCCATTTGTGCTGCTTACAGTTGGCATCGACCTGGTGCTGATTTCTGCGCTGATCTATATCGTCGAAGTAAGGCAGTGGAATAAAGCCAACTGGACGGCGTTTTTTACAACGGTGGGCAAAAACCCCCTGCCGGTTTATCTCTTTTCCGAACTTTTTGTGGTCGTACTATATATGATCAACATCCATGGGCAAACCAGCTTTTTCCAGTGGATAAACAATGTTTTTTTCCAGGTTATCTCGCCAGGTGCAATAGGCTCGTTGCTGTTTGCTATTTGCTATATGCTGGTGTGCTGGTTATTCGGCAAAATATTAGACAAACGAAAGATTTATATAAGGGTATAATTTAATGGCAACAACTTTACAACAAAGTTCAAACCGGTTTCTTTCGCTGGATGTATTCCGCGGAATGACCATTTGTTTTATGATCATCGTGAACGATCCGGGCAGCGATGTTTCTTTCGCACCGCTGGAGCATGCCCACTGGTTTGGGTTTACGCCAACCGACCTTGTATTTCCATCGTTCCTTTTCGCAATGGGTAATGCCATGAGTTTTGCGATGAAAAAATTAAACGGCCAAAGCGATCTTTCGGTTATTTTAAAAATTCTGAAACGTGCGGTGCTGATCTATCTGGTCTTTATTTGCCTGGAGATACTCGGCTCAATACATCATGGTGTAAATGGCTGGTCGATGGGCAGCTTCAGCCACATCCGGATACTGGGCGTACTGCCACGCATAGCGCTTTGTTATTTATTTGCAGCGCTGATGGTTTACTTTATTAAATCAACAAATGTAATTGTAGCAATTAGCATCCTTTTATTATTAGGCTACTGGGCCATTCTGCGCTTCATGGGCGACCCAAACAATCATTTTGGCATGTTAACCAATGTGGGAACCACACTGGACAAAGCGGTTTTGGGCGAAAACCATATGTACCACGGCGAAGGACCTGCGTTTGACCCAGAAGGTATTTTAAGTACACTGCCCTCTATCGTAAATGTCATCTGCGGATACTTCGCAGGCAAGTTCATCCAGGAAAAAGGCAAAACCTACGAAACGCTTTCCAAGCTGATGTTGTTCGGTTTCGTGTTTATTTTCCTGGCTCTTTGCTGGAACATGACTTTCCCGATCGCCAAAAAACTATGGACAAGCCCATTTGTGCTATTAACCGTTGGGATTGATTTAGTGCTGATCTCCGCATTGATCTATGTGGTGGAGATGAAAGAACGCGGTAAAGATGCATGGGTATCCTTCTTCAATACTTTCGGTAAAAACCCGCTGGCAATCTATTTTTTCGCCGACTTTTTTGGCGCCGTGGTTGGGTGGTTTCTTATCAATAAAATGAATTTTAATGAAATCATGAGCGTAAAGGTATTCCAGGTGATAGCGCCCGGTGCTATCGGCTCCCTGCTATTTGCCATTTATTACATGCTGGTGTGCTGGGTATTTGGGAAGATATTGGATAAGCGGAAAATTTATATCAGGGTGTAGGTTGACGGAGTTGATTAAGTTGTCCCGATAGCAATCGTGAGGGTTGATTAAGTTGGAATTACACTCTCTATGCCTTCGTTTACTCAGAACACGAATGTTATGAAGAAATTTTGCATACTACTTGTTTCTGCCTGTATTGTATTGAATGCCTACGCCCAGCAAACCAAAACCTTTGCGGAGCGGCTTGGCTTTCCCAAGGAGGCAAAAGTGCTCATCCTGCACGTAGATGATGCCGGAATGTCGCATGAATCGGATGTGGGGGTTGAAATGGCGATAACCCAGGGCGTTTCCACCTCAACCAGCGTGATGATGCCCTGCCCCTGGGTGCCCGAAATTGTAAAGTTTATCAAGGATCATCCCAATACAGATGCAGGCCTGCACTTGACGCTTACCTCCGAATGGGCTAGTTACCGTTGGGGGCCATTGGCCGGTAAGTCGGCAGTTCCGGGATTGGTGGACAAGCAGGGCGACTTGTATTCATCTGTTGCAGCTGTGTATGTTCATGCGACGCCAGATGAAGTTGATAAGGAAATAAGGGCCCAGCTTGACCGTGCTTTGGCTATTGGATTTAAGCCAACGCACCTGGACTCACATATGGGGACCCTGTTTGCCAAAGAAGCCTTTTTGCAGAAATACCTGCAATTGGGAATCGAAAAACAAATACCGGTGATGTTTCCGGGTGGCGACGACCTGTTTTTCCGTGCGGAGGCAAAATTGGCAAAAATAGCCGAGCTAAAACGCCAGGGAAAGTATAAAGAAGGGATGAACATCCCGGATGATCCGGCACTGGCTTCTGCAAAACAGGTGGGGGAGATGCTCTGGAAAAACGGCTTGCCTGTACTGGACGACCTGCACAACACCAGTTACGACTGGAACTTACCGGGTGTGGATAATAAAACTGACACCGAAATACAAAAATGGTATACCGATCGCTACATCGAAAGCATTAGCAAACTAAGCCCCGGTTTAACGATGGTGATCATGCATTGCACCATGCCATCTCCCAATTTTAAATACATCTCCGATACCGGCAATAAACGTAAAGGCGACTTGTTAGCGATGATGGACCCGCGTCTGAAAGAATACCTGCAGAAAAATGGCTTCATTTTAACCACCTGGCGCGAGGTAATGGAGCGAAGACAAAAGGTTGGGAATTCGGAATAGAAGCCAAGCAAAAAACTTTTCTTTGAAATCGCTTGCTTAATTTTTATTAATTTTAGGAGATAATTTGGTTTGTCGATAAATTTAACCCCTGTAAGCCATGAAAAACCTTAGCAGCGTATTAGTAGTAATTGTCACGTTCTTAGCTTCAGTCACAGTTGTTTCCTGTAAAAAAAGCGGGACTAAACCTATTTCCACGAGTATATTGGGTAATTGGAAACTGGTCAGCGACTCCAGCTATGTCGACGGGGGTAACACACCTGCTGAACCTCACTCTTATAAAGGCGGGCCCTCCGACTATTACAATTTTCAGTCGGGCGGAAAGCTTTCGTGGCACGAAAATAACGGTGGATCTGATTCATCGATATACAGTCTAAAATCACCCAATACCGTTACGATCGAGTACCTGTCAAAAACTGATCCGAATTATAGCCAAAATATGGTTGATACTTATACTATAACCGTCCTGACAACAAATAAAATGGTTCTTACTTTGGAAGGTGGCCCTGTCGTTGAAGATATTATGACTTTCAGTAAGTAAGAAAATACTTTCGCCGAAAAAAATGCGCCAATGGGATAATTCTACCGCAAATCAACCACCTCAACCCCCTTGTGCATTTTCGGATCAAAAGTGAAAGTATTATCGGGCACCTGGATATTCGGTACAAAACTGCGCAGCACATAGGTATAACGGTTGCCGTTTTTATCGAAGATGAGCGCGCTGTAAATTTGTTTCTTGGCTTTGTCGATCTCCAGCCTTACTTTAAAAAATTGTTTCTCTTCCTCGGGTGAAAGGTCAATCTCCTGGTATAGCTTGCCGCCGATTTTTACATCGCCGTTGTATAGGTATTTGTAGCCATGCTCGTAAATGGTGAATATTTGCGCTGGGTTAACGCCGGCCCCGCTATTGTCCACATTGTTCACCTGCACTTCGTTATCTTTCTTTAGATAGGTCCATTGGGTTTTACCGTCGCTGATCACTTCCTGTTCTACATCGGCTTTTGAAGTTTGTCCCGCCGAGTATATGGTCACCTTGAACTTATTGGCCTTTGACTTAGCCAGCAGGGTGCCATTCCGCGTTTCCTTTACTTTGGCCTGGGGGTTATCCAATATAAAATCAAAGTCGGTTTTAACCACGTCGTATTGGCGGTATTTTTCGCTTACCTTGTTTAGTATGGCCTTTGCGGCAACATCTTTTTGAGCGAAACAGTAAGAAGTTATGATGGAGAGAATAGAAAAGACAATTACTTTTTTCATTTTTTGCTGGTCCCGGACTAGGGGTTTGGGATTAGATAAACAATGGTACAGTTGGTTTAAAACAGGTGTTAATTAATTGATTGGTAATAATATGAAAATCCTCGCATCTTTAGTCCTGCTCCTTACCAAGAAACATATTTAGTTACTATTTTGTTTTTGGCAGTGTTTCCAGGTGCCGTTCAAGGCTATACTCATCGGGGTATAAAACCTCGCGGGCTTTACTTCCTTCAAATGGGCCAACTATACCGGCAGCCTCCAATTGATCGATTATACGACCCGAACGATTATAACCCAGTTTTAGCTTGCGCTGTATTAACGAAGTAGAACCCTGCTGGTGCATCACGATCAGACGGGCAGCTTCCTCAAACATAGGGTCGCGGTCCTCGGGGTCATAATCCTTGGAGCCACCGGTTTCGCCATCACCAACGTATTCAGGCAGCAGCATTGCTGAGGGGTATCCGCGCTGGTTGCCAATAAAATCGGATATCCTTTCAACTTCGTGCGTGTCTACAAAAGCGCATTGCAGCCGTATCAGGTCGCTGCCGGTGGAGAGCAGCATATCTCCACGACCGATCAACTGATCAGCGCCGCCGGTATCCAAAATGGTGCGTGAGTCGATCTTTGACAATACCCTGAAAGCAAGCCTTGAGGGGAAGTTGGCCTTAATGGTACCCGTGATGATGTTTACTGATGGGCGTTGAGTGGCGATCACCAGGTGAATGCCTACTGCACGGGCCAGCTGGGCGATACGCGCTATCGGCATTTCAACTTCTTTACCTGCGGTCATCATCAAATCGGCAAACTCGTCTATCACCAGCACGATGAAGGGCAAATACCGGTGTTTTTCTGGATTAGCTATCTTGCGTTGGACGAATTTCTCGTTATATTCTTTCAGGTTTCGAACCTGCGCATCTTTCAACAAGTCGTAGCGCTGGTCCATTTCGATGCAAAGTGAATTCAGCGTATTTACTACCTTTTTGGTGTCGGTGATAATGGCATCCGCTTCATCCGGCAGCTTTGCAAGGAAGTGCCGCTCTATCTTGCGGAAAAGTGTCAGCTCCACCTTTTTTGGGTCGACCAAAACAAACTTTAACTCAGCAGGGTGTTTTTTATAGAGCAGCGACACCAGGATAGCATTGATGCCCACCGATTTACCCTGGCCTGTAGCGCCCGCAACCAAAAGGTGGGGCATTTTTGCCAGGTCGGCAATAAAAACTTCATTGCTGATAGTTTTACCCAAAGCTATGGGCAGATCCATCGTCGTATTCTGAAACTTTTCAGTCGATAGCACCGATTTCATCGATACCATTTCGGGTGTTTGATTTGGAACTTCGATGCCGATAGTACCTTTTCCCGGCATGGGTGCAATGATGCGGATACCCAAGGCCGCTAAGCTTAGCGCGATATCATCTTCAAGATTCTTGATCTTGGAAATTCGAACACCCGGCGCCGGGATGATCTCATATAGGGTTACCGTCGGTCCGATGGTCGCCTTTATTTTATCGATCTCAATATTGTAATGGTTCAGCGTTTCAACGATCTTGTTTTTATTCGCCGACAGTTCATCGGAGTTTACGTTGATCTTATTGGACCCATAGTTTTCCAGCAGATCTAGCGGCGGATACTTGTAGGATGCAAGCTCAAGCGTATGGTCATATTTGCCAAACTGATCAACCAGGCTTTTGGCCTTTTCGTCGTCGCTTTTTTCAATGTTTAACTCGGGCGTAGGCCTTGTTACGCCCATCGTTAGCGGTATTTCATCCTCAAATTCCGGCTCATGGCTTTCGCGTTTCGTATCCGGGGTTAATACCACGGGTTCGTGGAACACCGGGTTTTGCACCAGGGGCTGCTGTTTAATCTGCTCGTTCCTGTTCGGATTTTCGGAATTGTCCTTTATTTTATTGGCCCGGCCGCCCGCCCACTCTAAAGGCACCGGTATTTCCTCTTCCTCTTCTTCGGTCTCTGTTGGCGCAGTTTCAATATTATCAGTTGCCAACGGGGATAATTCACTTTCTTTTAGCTTAGGTAACTTAAAGTCGATGTTATAGGCTATTACCAATACAGTAAGCGCTGCAAAAACCAATATACCGGCAACACCTGTTTGGCCCACCTGTGCTGTTAATAGCCGGTTTGACCAAAAGCCAAAGTTGCCTTCCAGGAAATGGGGCGTATCAGATGTGAAGGCGTGTAAAAACCCCAGTGAAACAGAAATAAAAATGATGAAGAAAAACGAATAAGCCAGGGTTTTACCAATAGCCAGCAAGCTCACTTTGAAAAGAAACCTGTAACCTATCAGAAAAAAAATAAGCACAAAAAGGAAGGAAGCAAGGCCAAACCACTCGTAAATAAACTGGTTGGATAGTAGCGCGCCAAGTTTACCCAGCCAATTTTCCACAACGGGGTTTTTTACCCCGTTTTCCATTAGTTCCTGGGTAGTTTTAAACAGGTTGCTCCAGCCGCCATTTGCAGGGCTTACATAGCTCTGGTCATCTTTCCAGGTAAAAAGATAGGAAGTAAAGGCTACAAAAAAATATACCGATAAAAGCAATGAAAAAAGCCCTGCGATCTTGATGGCCTGGCTGTTCATCAGGCCGAAATTACGGCTGGATTCCGTCTTTTGTTTTGGCTGTTTTTCCCTTTCAGCCTTTGGTGAAGACTGGCGCGGCTGATTTTCTGGTTTGAAATTATTTGATTTGAACTGGTTTCCTTTTACCGGCATCCTGATGTATCCCTGATATTGTACAAATATAAAGTTAATAGATTAAAGAACTTATTTACCTTGTTATTTAATTTTTTAGTATTATTGGTGGAATAACGCGTTAAGAGATTGTAAATTATATCTTGATTAGTTGTAAAGGTTGTTATGGGGCGTACAGGTTGCAAATTCATCATCCTTTTTACTGCCTTAAATAATTCAGCCTTTTTCCCCTTACAACTCGTTACAACCATTACAACTCGTCACAACTTATTACAAACAGTTTCTACCAACGAATGAACGCAGAAAAGCTGGAACAATACATAGCCGAGGCAAACCTCGAGGGACTGGATGCTTTGCTGGCAGCCAATCCTTCGCTGGCGAAAAGCCATACCGGCCACCATGTTTCGCCTTTAATGCTTTCCTGTTATTATAAAAAGCCCGGTGTAACCGCATTACTGCTAAAATACCTGGATGAGATAAGCCTTTTTGAGGCCGCTGCTGCCGGTAAATTTGATGTGGTGGCTCACCTGGTTTACCAGCATCCCGAGGCAATAAACTACTATGCCGAAGATGGTTTTACGCCGCTTGGCCTGGCTTGTTACTTTGGCCATTATGAAATTGCCCGATTTCTTGTTTTAAAAGGCGCTGATGTTAACCTTCCGTCAAACAATGGCTTCCGGGTATACCCGCTGCATTCGGCTGTGGCAGGCAATTATACCGAGATTGCCCGTATGTTGATCGAGAACAATGCACAGGTTAATGTAAAACAACAGGCAGGCGCCACGGCCCTGCATTCAGCGGCGCAAAATGGTAATGTGGACTTACTGATCCTGCTGCTCGAGCATGGCGCAGACGTTAACATCCGCATGGAGGGCGGCAAACTCCCGTCAGACCTGGCCCGCGAGAAAGGTTTTGTTGAGATTGCCGAAGCGCTTGCTTGAGGAGTCCGAAAGTCCGAAAGAAAGCCCGAAGTCAAAAGTCCGCAGTCAGAAGAAAATAGTTTTGCGCGGCCAAAGGGGAAATCCCAATCGTTGATCCGACATCGAAAATCCGACATCCGAAATTGTTCCTATACTATTGATTATCTAAATGTTATATAGTAAATTCGTTAAATAAAAAGGTCCCCGGCCTCGCGCCAGGGATCTTTTTGATTTGATAAATTATTGATGAGCAGGGCGCTCAATGAATGCTTTTATACGGGAACTGTTTTTTTTAAGTTGCGGTTTTTTTTAAATTTTTTTAAAAAAGTTACGTCCTTAAAAATAAATGGTTAAAAATTCGTTTCCAGGCCGTAAAGAGCAATCGATGTCATCCTGTTGCTAGCGCACAGGCCCCCGAAATGGCTAGCGCTCACTCAAAAAATCCGGATGGAGCAATTTGTCCGGATTTTTTTTGAACGTTTCGCTATCCTTTACCAAACACGTAAAATATTGAAAAGCCCAGCCCGTTGCTTATGAACGCTAAATTAAAATCGTTTCCGCTGCTGTGGCCTTGCAATCCGTTATTTTGAGTATAGTGCTCATAACTCATATTGGCCAGCAATGCTGCAAATCCCAGTCTTTTTGACGGAAAATATACCAGGTTGAGATCAACGCCTGCCTGGCCGAAATTTTGCTTCCAGCCATAGTTGCTTATCGAATAAGGCGGCGGGTAATTGATGCTTTGGCTATCATGCCCATACCCGAGATAGGCGCCGGCACGTATTCCGATCTTGTTTTTGTGAAGGAAGTACTTGCGAACGAATAAATTACCTGAATAGTTTTTAGAATTTTGATTTGACGAATTGCCGAGGTTCGTGCCTGTGGCATTGAAGGTGGTTACGGTTGATCCGTATGAAAGATTCACGCCAAGCTCGATGTTATTGGCAATAAAATAGCTGTAGTTAGGCCCGATGTTAAAAATAGTCGTTTTTGCATTGTCCGTCGATGTGGAATTATCGGATTGATTGACATCGAAACCGGAGGATTGGAGTGTGCTTAGCCCGAGGTTAAGCCCCAGTGTTTGGTTTCCTTTTTCGGTTTGTGCTTGTGATGAGGTAAAGGCCAGCAGCAGTGCTGCGAGTACGATCAAAGATTTTTTCATGGTTTTATGGTTTGTTTGAGATGCGAGAACGCTGGAAAACCATGAAATATTTTATCGAAAAAGATAAATAATATTAAATATAAATTAAACAGGAAGATCGGCAATATATCGCATTTTACCCCGTTTAATTGGGTTTTAACGGGAGAGTGAATATGAAATTCTTATGAAAATATATTTTTTATTGAAGATATACTATATTATCCGATACCGCGTTTCGCAGGCTGGCAGAAGTTTTCGAAAGCCGTTATTCAACGCGCTTTATATACCATTTTTTTATAAATGAGCCAACCGTAAGCACTATACCCAGGCCGATCAAAAATCCACTGGCAAAATCAGGGACGAGGCTAAAGTTTTTTGGCGCAATCCCGCTGAAGAGCAATAGCAGGCCGACAGGGAAAATCCATTTTGTAGGTAATAGTGGTTTCATCTGAAAATATTTGATGGGTAAAAATAAAATTTTTAAGGGAATGTCCATTTCGATAAATGCCATTTGTTATGGAGGTATAATTCATAAATTAGATAACCTTTTAAAACTAAAAAAATGGACGAGTACGCATTAATTATGAGGCATCAGGATGGCAGCAAAATTGCATCACCTGAGCAAATGGAGATATGGATGAAGGCAACAATGGATTGGATTGGCGGCATTGCCGCACAAAACAAATTTGTAAGCGGCACCGGCTTGCTTTTTGACGACGCGAAGGTGGTGCACCATGATAAAGTGGTAACCAACGGGCCTTTTGGCGAAATTAAAGAGACAATAGGCGGATTTATCGTTGTAAAAGCCGAAAGCCCCGAAGAGGCTGCTGAATTTGCAAAAGGCGCCCCGGTTTTAGGGGGAGAGGGCAATACCATGGAAGTACGAAAAATTGCAAAAAGGGACGGCACCCACTAAACTGCCAGGGGAGGCCGTCTCTAAAGTCAATATGCTCGCGTTATATCGAAATAAATTTGGCCTCAGTGTTCTCCGTGCTTTTCCCTGTGCATCTCTGTGGTTCAATTTTTACCACGGAGATACACAGAGAAGGCGCAGAGAGCCACGGAGATTTTTATTTGTTAAAATATTATTTTGCATCGTTTTGAATGATTTGCCTTTTGAGGCCGCCTTTTTTTTACCATGACTCAACACCAATTGATACCGCATTTATTCAGGACCGAGTACCGGAAAATTGTGGCGGTATTATGCAAGCGCTTCGGGTTTGAACAGATTGAAACGGCCGAAGACATAGCAAGTGACACCTTCCTGGCGGCGACGCAAAGCTGGAGCTATAATGGCGCCCCGCCTAACCCTGTGGCCTGGCTGTATAATGTGGCAAAAAATAAGGCCAAAAATCATTTACAGCGGGGATCGACTTTTGAAACCAAAGTAGCGCCGCAGGTAATAAACGATACCACGACCACGGTTGAAAATGAGTTGGACCTATCACCGCAAAACATAAACGACAGCCAGTTGCAAATGATGTTTGCCATCTGCCACCCGGTTATCCCGGTTGAAGCACAGATCGGCCTGTCGCTTCGAATCCTTTGCGGCTTTGGGATCGACGAGATCGCCGAAGCGTTTCTGTCCAATAAGGAAACCATCAACAAACGGCTTTTCAGGGCTAAAGAAAAACTACGACAGGAAAAGATAAAAATTGAATTGCCGGGCCCCTCCGAGATTGAAGAGCGGCTGGAGACGGTGTTAACCACAATTTACCTGTTGTTCAGCGAAGGCTATTATTCGGTAAGCCAGAACCAAACCCTTCGAAAAGATCTTTGCCTGGAGGCCATGCGCCTTTGCACGATGTTAACGAAAAACGAAAGCACCAGCCAGCCGCAGGTAAATGCTTTGCTTTCGTTGATGTATTTTCACTCCTCGAGGTTTGAGGCGAGAATAAATCAGGATGGCGAGCTGGTTTTGTACGATGAACAGGATACCAATTTATGGAACCATGAATTAATTGCCAGAGGAGCCTATTATTTCCACAGGGCCGCGTCCGGCGAGAAACTTTCCAAATATCATCTTGAAGCCGGAATAGCTTATTGGAACACACAAAAAGCTGATACGAAGGAAAAATGGGAAAACATCCTGCAACTGTATAACCGCCTGCTGCAAATAGCGTACTCCCCGGTTGCCGCCCTTAACCGTACTTATGCGCTGGCAAAGGCCAATAGCCGGGAAGAGGCGATCATTGAGGCAGAGAAATTGAAGCTTGTAAATAACCAGTTTTATTTTGCCTTGCTGGGAGAGTTGTATACAGGAATCGACCGAAAAAAGGCGATCGAAAACTTTAAAACTGCACTTTCGCTGGCAAAATCTCCCGCTGATAAACAAGCCATGCAGCGAAAGATTGACGGGCTTTAACTCTTAACAGGCGCGCTTCATGCCATTAGATATTCGTTGAATTTACTAAAGTTACTTCGTCACCATGAAAACGAAAAAAGCGTATTGCATCTTTGAGCTCGCGGTAGTTAGCAAACTGAGCATCTGTAAAAGCAAATTGTTCGCCGTTGCGCAAGTAAATTTCAAGTCGCAAAAAAGTCGACACTTCTGTCCGATAGCTATTTCCGTTTGCAATAACACTTTCAACGTGGACGATATCGGGGTAATTAATCATCCATTTTCGGTGGGTTAGGAGGTACAGTACCTCAATTCCATCACGTCCCACCGTTAATCTTATAGCTGAGCGAACTGTTGCGTTAAAAGAGTAATACATCCAAACTGCCAAAGCTATTGCGCCGCCTGACAACTCCACCCAACTAAAAGCTCTGTAGTAAACACTGAAAGCAACGATGAAAACGACAATGAGTGCAAAATTGATAATTGCTCCCACTATCGTGATGGTCCAACCGAAGGGCCTGGTTTGTGACACTACCGGTGTTGTAAATATTTCCTGCATAGTTTGCCTGCAATCTTATCGAAAGGTATAAATTATTGAAACATCCTCCAACTAACGACACCCATCTTGCCAGCCCTGATGCCTTAAAAGTGTCAGGAAAAGAAAAAATAGTACAATATCACAACCGGTAAAAACATAACTTTGATAGCAGAGTTACTGCTTTATAAACCTGTTGTTCGCGTTTCCCCCTTATTAAACCTTAATACTTTGTTATGAAATACCGCTATCTTTTTTTGTTGTTTTTACTGGCCTGTGGTTATCCGGTATGTGCACAATACACTCATCAGCAGCTGGATAATAGCAATGGACTTTCAAACAGCTGCATCAACAGCATTTACCAGGATTCGGATAATCTGATATGGTTTGGCACCTGGGACGGGCTTAATTTCTTCGATGGCAGCAAAGTGCATGTTTTTAACTACGAGCGAACCGACCTGGAACGGAACTCCATATCGAGCAATGTGATCTACCAGGTTGAGGGGGATAAAAACCGGAACATCTGGATCGGCACCGTAGAGGGCGTTTCAAAATTCAACAAAAACACCGGCGAATTCAGCAACTACTTTTACAGCCGCGCCAGGGCGGTTTCAAATGGATATACTATAGCCATAAACAACAGGGGAGACGTATATGCCGCGCGGCGCAATAGCTCCCAACTGTTTGTTTACGATGATAAACACGACCGCTTTAAAGCGATAGCCATTGAAAACCTACCGCGCTTTATGCTGCTCAACCTGTTTTTTGATGACCACGACCACCTTTGGTTGTTGAAAGATAATGGCCAGTTGGAAGCCTTCCGACGCGCGGGCGAGCGCCTGGTAAAACTTGATAATTATCGACCGGTCGATCATGTCGATAACGCTTTTTACTGCGATCACCAGGTATTCTATCAAATTAAATCAGATGTTTTATTTATGGTGACGGATGATTTGAAGAAAAAGCAATTATTAAAACTTCCTCATGAAGTTCGGTCGATGAGCTTTTTTAACGGTCATTATGTTTTTGCCTGGTCGTCAAAAGGTATCGGTGAATATAATGCTGCGTTTAAGGCGGTAAGTTCACTTTCGATGGAAATGCCGGTTTTGCAAAGCGACCGGATCACTTCGTTGATCACTGATAATAACAACCTGCTATGGGCGGGTACCGACGGCAATGGCGCGATAAAAATAGCCCGAAAAGACAACCAGTTTGGCATTGTTCAGCAACTGGCCAACGGGCAATCATTCCATATCCCGGTGAGGGCTTTTTGCGAAGTAAACGGTGAATTATGGATCGGTACAAAGGGGAATGGTATCATCACCCTGAAAAACTGGGATAAGAAAAACAGGGCTTTCGCCGACATTGAAAGCTTTCATACCGGGGTGGACCTGCTGGATAATTGTGTTTACGCCATTGAGAAGGCCAATGATGGCCTGATCTATATTGGCTCGGATGCTCCCGGAATAACCCTTTATAATCCACAGGCAAAGAAATTTATCAAATGGAATGACGTCAGCGGGAGCAGGCTATATCCCTCATTCGGCTCGGTGCATTGTATATTGAACGATAAGGACGGCTCGGTTTGGCTTGGATTAAATGAGGGTGGCCTGGTTCATTTAAAACTAAAACAGGATGCTAGGGGTAACCTTAGCGTTTTAAACCTGCAGCAATTTAAATATGACGGGACAGGGAAAGGACCCGGAAACGACGTGATCTACAGTTTGGCGCAAGGCGATGATAACCTGCTCTGGATGGGTTGCCGTTACGGCGGCTTGAGCCTTTTTGATAAGACAAAAGGAAGTTTCAAAACAATTAAGGCATTTAGTTACGAGGGCAGTTTATCCAACAATGATGTGCTTTCGCTTTACCTCGATCACCAGGGCCGGCTGTGGGTGGGTACCAGCTTTGGGTTGAACTGGACAGATGAAAAGAAAGCTGCGCGCACCTTAAAACCAATGTTCAAGAAGCTATATGTTGATGATGGCTTGCCCAACAATACCATCCACGCGATCAATGAGGACGATGGTGGTGATATTTGGCTAAGCACGAACAAAGGTTTGGCGAAGATCGACCCGAAAACCCTGAATGTTGTGCAGTACAAAGAGTCGGATGGTTTGCAAAGTGATGAGTTCAGCGATAATGCCGCCTGGAAAAATCCCGACCACATGCTTTTCTTCGGCGGTATTTACGGTTTTAACTATTTTAAGCCGGAAACTATTCATGTCAATAATGAGCAACCTCGATTGTTACTGAACAACCTGCAGTTGGCGGGGAAAAATTCGCCTGAAAAAGGGCTCACTGTGATTACAAAGAACGGCGCTGTAGCGAGGCAGCACTTCGATCTGCGACCCGGCGATAATTATTTTGAACTGAACCTGCAGCCAGTTACGTACAGCCATGTGCAAAAGTGCCAATATGCATCATTTCTGCAGGGTAACGACAAAGTGTGGCATTATATGGGTAACCAGGAACGAATAGTTTACAATAATATCCCGCCAGGAAACTATACACTGCTGATCAAATGGTCAAACGGCGAAGGCGCCTGGACAAAAGGGGTAGCTGCATTTTCCATAACCGTTAAACAATATTTTTGGCTCACATTTCCGGCTTTTGTAGTATATGCGGTCATCTTGCTGGCGGGCGCATATACCTGGATCAGGTATAAGAAAAATAAATTCCTGTTGGGGCAGGAGTTGAAAATGGAGCATATGCTTCGCGAAAAAGATGAGCAAATTCACCAGGAGCAATTGAATTTTTTCACCAATATCGCTCATGAACTGCAAACGCCTTTGACGCTTATACTCGGTTCGCTGGAAAGGTACCTGTTTAAAAATGAGCCGTCGGGCAGGAGTAGTGGGAGCAATTTCCTGTCCATTGTAAAGCAGGAAGCATCGCGATTACAATACCTGGTACAGCAGTTATTGGAATTCAGGAAAGCTGGGGCTGGGCGACTGGAAAATCATTGTGAGCTGATCGATGTTTCAGCATTTCTGAATGATATTGCGGGTTTATTTACTGCTTTAGTTGAGGAAAAGCACCTGGATTTTTCCTGGCATATTGAACCCAGTATTGTTTTATGGACTGATCGGGACAAATTAGAAAAGATAATTTTCAATCTTTTGTCCAACGCTTTTAAATACACCGACGCCGCGCAGTACGTTATCTTTTCGGTAAACAAACTGCAGGACACCGGTAACCTGGAAATAATAGTGGCCAATTCGGGCTGTAAACTGACGGAGGCTGAAACCGGGCAACTGTTCGACAAGTTTTTTACGATTGATGGCAAGCAAAACCACAAAAACGGCACCGGAATCGGGCTTACGTTTACCCGCCAGTTGGTTAATTTACTCGGCGGAACAATAGCTGCCGCCTGTGCCGGGAATTGGATGACCTTTAAGGTGCTGCTTCCCATCGCGCCACCGGATCAACATTCTCTTGTTAACCCTAATCGCAACGGGAGTAGTGAAAAAGCGTCGTACCTGGTGAATGCGATGACGCAGGGCCGGGACAGTGTTTCGCAACCTGCCGAGATTAACAAAACATCGTTGATAAAAAGCATGGGGCAAAAGAGCAAACCGGCTGTCCTGGTTGTTGAAGACGATCAGCTGATCAGGTTTTTGCTGCGGGATATATTGGCAGAGGATTATATTGTTTATGAGTCGGCGACGGGCCTTGAAGCATTGGAATTGATGAAAAGAACAATGCCAAACCTGGTGATCAGCGATGTGATGATGCCTGATATGGACGGCCTGGAACTGTGCCGCCTGGTTAAAAACACCACGGAAACCTGCCATATCCCGTTTGTGCTGCTGTCGGCCCGGACGGCGATCGAGCATAAAACCGAAGGTTATGACTGTGGCGCCGATGCTTATATCCCAAAGCCTTTTCAAACTGAACATTTATTGGTTCGCGTACAAAAACTGCTGGAATACCGTGAAAAGCTGCACGATGCCTTTCGCCTGAATAACCCCATCTCAGGTTCGCCGGATACAAGCAGTCTTAACGAAACTGATAAGAATTTTATCGAAAAAGTAACCCGTATTATTGAGGAAAACCTGGATGAGGAACTCGACAGCGCATTTTTAGAACGGGCGCTTCACCTGAGTAAAATACAAGTTTACCGTAAGTTGAAAACCTTATCGGATATGACCCCGACCGAACTGATCAGGCATGTACGGCTGCAAAAGGCCTCGGCGCTGTTATTGAATACTGATCTGACCGTTTCCGAAGTATTTTACCGGACCGGCTTTAACAACAAAACTTATTTTTACCGGGAGTTTAAAAAGATATTCAACTGCTCACCGAATGATTACCGCCAGCATCACCGGCTGCCGAACCTGGACAGAAATTGATCCTTGGCAGGTATAAAAGAAGAATGCCCCGGTGAGATTCGGGGCATCTTCAGCTGGATTGCAAACCCATTTCGCAATTATCAGAACCCAAGAATCAAGAACCAGGAAAAACGTGCTTCTAATATTGACTCTTGGTTCTTGGCTCTTTTAATAAGTCACCATATTATACATTTCAATTTGCTGGCCGGTATTGCTGCCACCGCCGTACCAGTGGTTGGTGCCGACGAAATAGTCAAAGTTTCCATAGTAATGGCCGCTGTTATTGGTCATGGTGAAGCGGTAAGTGCCGTCTATGTAAAAATCCACCTGGTGTACATTGGTCGAGCGGGCCTGGCATTTAAAGGTATGGTAGCCGTTATCGCCGACAGAAATTACCTGGGTTATGTACGCACCACCGCCTTGCAGGTAACCCTTCAGGGCATTGTCGTTCAGCGTTTTTACAAAGCCCATTTCGTCGCCGTTCCATTGGGTCACATTATCGGCCATAAATACCGCTTCTTCGCTTGCCGAACTGTTTGCTGCGGTACCACCTTTAAAGGCGCCATTGAACTGGAAGCCGGAGGCGGTTTGGCCGCTGGATTCCTGGGCCGCATCGATATCGGTGCTGCAGTTGCCAACAGGCACCGCAATGCCGTTAGTGCCCGAAATGTCGTACGGGTGCCCATTACAGGTACCCCAAAGGCTGAATGCACCCTGGCCAAGTGACGCCAGCGATTGGGTACTGATTTTTGGGAAATTAGGCTGTGCAGCCACTGTTGCAGGTTTGCCGGAATCCTTTGAACAGCCGAGGCTCAGGAGCAGCAGGCAGCCGCTCATTGCGAGAGTTTTGATAGAATTTTCCATAATTTAGTAATTGGTTAATGTATACGCAAAGGTATTTGAAGCATTTAACCATTAATTACAGTATGGTTTCTTTATAGTACACTATTGTTGCATGCTGACTTGATAGCAGGGCTGCTATCGACAATAGGTGCAAAGAAAAGGTCTCAATTTAAGAGCGCAGCCGGCAGGCGTTCGATTGGCTGGATCTCAATGTGCTTATAAAACACCTCGGAGCCTTCGGATTGTATTTGAATTTTTCCTTTAGTTAGCGCTGACTCAACTCCGTTCTCCTGTTGTTTAGAATGGTACAGGATAATCATTACTTTCCCATTTACCACGTGAATGCTGGTATCGCCGTGGCAGTAGAGGTCGAGGGTATTCCATTGCCCGGTGGGATTTTCGGCGTCGCCCTGTTTTATACAATGGCGGCCCACCTTGCCGCCTTCCTTAAAGGTTGTCATGGTTCCGCCGGGCGAATAAATATAATCCGTTTCGGACCGTTTGATCACCGGCATGTCCGCCATTCCGCCGGCAACACCCCAATAGTCGCCGCAATTGCCCTCTTCTACCTGGAACTCGTGCGACCGCATCCATGCCCCGTAGTCGGCGCCATACTTGCCGACCGAATGATAAAGCAGGCCGCTATCTTTCTTTTTGCCTTTCTTTTGTCCCCACAATAATTTGCCCCATTTAAACTGTAGTTGCAGGTGGTAGTTTTCATATTCTTTTTTGGTTGATATGGCACCCCAGTTTTCACCCGATATGCGGATCACATTCTCGCTACTGTCCTTTACGATGGTAAAAACGTGCCGGGGATCGTTATTGAGGCCAATTGGCTGTCCGGTTATGGGTTTACCGCTGTCGTCCAGGTCGGGCCCGATATAAGTATCCCAGCCCGAAAGGTCCTTTCCGTTAAAAAGTTGTTTCCAGTGATCCCGTTTTGGTGCTGTAAAACCATAGATCAGCACACAAAACAAAATAGCAGGCAGCAGTCTGGCAGGTCTCATAGCTATGCGGATAATAAGACCAAGATACCAAAAATAATCAAAGAATTGCCCTGACCAACAATATGCCCCGACGCTATTACCTACTTTCCAAATGCGAACTATTTAGATGGAATAAACCATGACAATAATATGACATTGTCAACTTTTTTTTTAGGTTTGTCATGATGGAGCATGTACTCGACAACCCGGCATGGAACGCCCTGATCTCGGGCAACCACAGCCTTTCGTTTGGTGATGACCAGGTAAAGTTTTTTGACATAGCAGTATCTCCGTTTGCTGCTTTCCGCGAGAACATCAATGACAATTTCTATACCCTTTACGATCTAATACCTCAAAGCCGCCCGGTTTTATTTGTGGCGCCTATGGAAATTGAAATCCCTTCCGTTTGGAAAGTACGCCGCGTTATCCATGGGTTGCAAATGGTTTGCGACCCGGCCAGGGTAGAAGATGAATCGCGAAATGAGCTTGTTTCTCTTACTGAAGAGCATGTTCCGCAGATGATGGAGTTAACCCGGTTAACTAACCCTGGGCCCTTCGATTCCAGAACCATCGAGTTTGGGCATTATCGCGGCATTTTTCAAGACGATCAACTGGTGGCTATGGCCGGCCAGCGCCTGCACGCTTTTAATTATGCCGAGGTGAGCGCAGTGTGCACCCGCCCCGGTTATACAGGCAAGGGCTATGCGCGGCAGTTGATTTTAAATCAGGTTAGCCGTGTAGCGACCAGTGCAGAAATTCCGTATTTACACTCACGGGCCGACAACGGACGTGCGATCAATGTTTATAAAAGCTTAGGCTTTGAAATAAGAAAAGAAGTTTGGTTTTATTTTATGGTGAAGGAGGAAAAATTATGATAACGTTTGTATAGTTGACGCCAATGAGGCTACTTAAATTTAATGTTTCGTTCATCATCCTGAATGCTTTGCTGATAGCCCTTGTAAACTACAGCATTAGCGGCGGACTTACTTTTATGTTGTTTTTATCATTGTGGATCGCTGCGGTTGCAGTATTTAATCTTTCCGTGGCCTACCTGTTAAGCCGGTGTATTTCCTGCTGGTGATCAGTTTCATTAGTTTTGTCCTCTCAAACATATTCATTGCATCATTTGATCCGAATGGGGTTGGCTCGTTCGCTAATTTGATTTCTACCTATAAAGACGCGGGCACACTTTACCTCATCGTACTGCCCTATATTTCGGCACTGGTGGTCGTTTCCATTTGGTGTGTTATTGCGGAACGATCGGCCACAATTGCTAAAACTGCTTAATGCCCGGCTTGGCTGGTCGACATAAAGCTTTTGTCGTCAGCGGAGGGGCCATAAATGGACGGCACGAGGATGTTATTCAGTCGCATATAAACAGTTAACTGGCCCCGATGGTGAACCATATGGTTAATACTGGATTCAACATTTTCCTTTTTTGATGAACTGAACAGCACGTTTCCGTTTGTTTTAAGGTAAAAAAGTTCGTCCAGGTCACCTTCTTTTACTGCCGACAAAGTCGTTTTAGCAGCTGCCAGGTTTTCGGTAAAATGATCGACCAGGTCCTGCGATGACGTTGGTTTGATGTGCTTAGTCGTCGCAAAATCAATTTCCGAGTCTTCGATGATCTTCACTATCCACGATGGAATTTCAGCTACCAGCAGGGCCAGGTAGCCCATTTCCATTGATCTTTCATGCGGTTTCCAGCCAAACAATTCGGGTGGGATGCGGTCAAGGCATTTTACGCTTGAGGGTGCTTCAGCTTCCAATTCTTTTGAAAACTCCGCTGCAAATATTTGATCGTTCATAGGATTGTTATTTGATCATAAATAAATCTAATCCGTTCAAATTTCAGACCAAAAAACATCTGCCCGGAAATTTTGATCGACCAAGCGCTACCTTCCAATATTTATTTGATCTTTGAGTGATTTATCCAACCAACACTTTTACCTATATTTCAGACAATGGATCAGGAACTTTTTGAACAGGTTGACCAGTATATCAGCAACCTGCTGGGCGACGAAGACGATGCTTTAAAAGGCGTAATAACAGCTATTGATGCTGCAGGGATACCCCAGATCAGTGTATCAGCCAACCAGGGTAAGTTTTTGCAAATACTGGCAAAGCTGATCAATGCAAAAAAGATACTCGAAGTAGGCACACTCGGGGGCTATAGCACTATTTGGATGGCGCGGGCTCTACCTGCTGACGGTAAATTGATCACCCTTGAAATTGATCAGGCCCACGCGAATGTTGCCCTGCAGAACTTTAAAAATGCAGGCGTCGACTCCAAGATAGAATTGCGGTTAGGCCCCGCTATTGAAACATTACCTGGGCTTTTAAAGGAAAATGCCGGACCATTCGATATGATCTTTATAGATGCAGATAAACCTCCTTACCCCGAGTATTTTGAATGGGCGCTGAAACTTTCAAGGCCTGGAACACTGATAATCGCCGACAACGTTATCCGCGAAGGCAAAATATTGGATGAAAACCACCCCGATGATAAAGTGCAGGGTGTACATCGCTTAAACAAAATGCTTTCAGGCAATAACAAGGTTACCGCAACCATCATTCAAACCGTTGGCGCCAAGGAACACGACGGAATGGCGATAGCTATCGTGAATTGAGCGGCTGGTGCGATAAAAACCAGGCTGGATCAGGCTGCGCTCCAGGGTGAAGGCTCGTCACAATATCAGGTACGATTCGCGGATAAACTTAAACACTTGCGGGGTCAGCTCGTCGATCATTTTTAAACGCACATTGCTTGCGTATTTTCCTGAGTACAGTACGCTTTGAATAATTGGGGGCCCGCTGAGCGCGGTGTTAGAATAGAATTTCACGTCCAACACTTTTTGCATCGGCCGGATAACCAGGAAGGTTTTGCGGTGTACAAATACAATGCAGTTTGGCGTGGTGCTCACCAGTACTCCAGGCCAATCCGCAACTTCGGCCAGTATTTTATCAAATACCAGCACCATTTCGGCGGGCTTGCCTGCATATAGGCTGTCAACACTTACCCTGGCGCAATAATGCGTCTGGCCTTCTTTTAATAATTCCCTGTCGCAATTAGGGCATACCCAGCTCATTATTAAAACAGTATGTTATTTTGCAGGGGTAATGACGATATTCCTGTATTCTACCGGCCCCGCTTCGCATTGAAAATAGATCGGTCCCGGTTCACCTTCCTTACTGTCGATAGCACCGCCGGTAATGCCGGGGATCACGGCATTATTAATCACCGTATGGCCATTTGCTACTACGGTTACTACCCGGCCCACCAGGGTAATATCATAGACTTGCCATTGGCCCGGGCCTTTTGACATCATCTTGTTTGGTGGCAACACACCGTAAATGGCACTGAACACGTTATTGATGGGCTCTTTTGCACCGCTTGTGTTATCCATGACCTGCACCTCATAGCGGCCCCGGAGGTAAACACCACTGTTAGCACCCGGACCGAACCTAAACTCCACATGCAGTTTAAAATCGTTAAAAGTTTTGTCGGTTATAATGTTCGAGCCGGAGCGCGGGCTGGTGAGTAAGCCGTTCACAACTTCCCACTGGTTTTTGCCATCGGCGTGCCAGCCTGCGAGGCTCTTCCCGTTAAATAACCTGATCGGCGCTCCCCAAACGGGTGCTTTATCCCTGATCAGTTCGGGCGCACGGACACCGGTAAAGGTGCAATTTACACCGTCGTCATCAACCATGGTGCCTTTTACAGCGTCGCCGCTTGCTTCAAATTCAAAATCAAGGTACCGTTTACTTTCGCTCCATTGCGGTGGAATGGAAAAGCTGTACTTATTACCGGCCACTTTGACTTCCGAAATAGGCCTGGCGCTGCCGCCGTTGGCGGTAAAACGCCCAACAAGTGTATGCAAACCTGACTTTTGCACCTCGAGCCACGATGGCTGGCTTTTGCCATTTTTTTCGACAGTAAGGTCCCATCGGCCTACGACATCCGGGTCTTTTATGACCTTGGGCGCCTGCGCCGAAGCGGCAAGCGTGAACAAAAGCATCATTAATAAACCAATTTGAACCTGTGCAAACAGGCGAAGGCTGCTGATACCAGCAAATGGAGACTTTTTCATACGGATGGGCGTGTTTATAATTTGCGCTAAACCTACAAACTTATATTGAATTTTGGTAGTGCGATTAAATGTTGCGGAGGATAACAAGCCGGCCTGTTTTTACCGCAAAAACACAGGTGTTCATTTTTGAACACCTGAACATTTTTTTCACTTCATAGTTAGGGGTTTAATCAGTAGATAATAAACCATCTATGGCCAAAATGTGAAGTATTACTTTTAATGTTAAAACGGCAAAAAGCGTTCAATTTTGAACACCTGTGAAGGGCAAAATGAACGCTTTTTTTGCGATATTTTTGTTGGCAAGCCTTGCGGTTAGCTGCCTTTGATTACTTTCCTGCTGCGATCTTGGTAACCTCGATGGTATCGCCGGTTACAGTGCCGTCAACTGAAACATCTTCGCCGGCAAATTTCAATACGGCTTTTTGGTTGGCTATTTTATAAACTTTTCCGTCGGCCACCAGCACCGCTGTAGCACCCATTTTAAGGCATTTCTTAACGCAGGTAATGCGGGAAGTTGCAGGAGACATTTGTGTTTTAGCTGCGGCGCATGTTGAATCTTCAATAACGCCTTTCAAGTGAACCTCGCCGCCATTAAATGCAAATGACACGCCAATGGCTAAAACCAGGGCGGATGGCAACAAATACTTTTTCATGTTTAAATGGTTTAATGTTTGGATGTGTAAATATAAATAAATCTTAACTACAATAACATAAAAATAAAGCACCCGGGCGCAGGTTTGTTTTCAATTACGCTAAATTATTAACTTTAGTTGCCAGGGCCGCCGGCTGATTGAAAAAATACGATTTTTTTGACCGCCCAAAACGGGTACGAAGCGGTCTCAAACGGCGCCGAAACGGTTACGAAACGCCATCAAAACACCCTCAAACGCCATCGAAAAATTTTTCCCCGGGGAAAAAAGCGTTCATTTTTGTTCAGGGATTGAACATGTTTTTTGGCTTTTGCGATGAAACTGAAAATATCGCCGGATAACTTTTGCCGGATTTTTCTTTTAAATTGGACGGGAAATGAAAAGCGTACTAATACCGGGTTTGGCATTGTTAATTTTAACTTCAATGGGAGTGGCCATAAAACCAGGCGGCGTGAGGGAGAATTCCCGGGTAATGTCAACTGTAAATCTCACTCCCCGCAGTAAGTCACCACAGGTTGATACGGTTACCATCCCCGATGATACGGTGCCTAAAGTAACTATACCTCCGGGCACTATACAGGTTTTAACCGACGATATCAAACCTCAAAAAAGCGGCATAAAAACATGCCAGCGCACTACTTTTAACCAGCAGGACGTTGTTAACAGGCAGGATGCCAAATTAATGTGGGAAGGCTTGTTTGAAAAGAAAGGAAGAGTTTACCTGCAGCGAACAAGGATCAAAATAAAACGGGTCCATTCGGAGGTTGACCAGGAGCCATCCGATAAAACAGGCTGGGATGTGCAATGCAAAAACCGGGATGATAACATAATCTTGATATATGGCGCCAAAGGCCTGGTTGACGGCATGTTAAAAACAGCATTGCATGCTACGGAAATATATTATGCCGGGCAGGTAATTCGGTTTAAATATTACGGGATTATGTATACGCTTTACACTACCGGGATCAAAAGGGATGGGCGTATATACAATTATAAGCTGTTTTTAATGGCGAAAGTAAAAGGCCATTATATGAACCAGCAACTCCGCTCGCTTTCGGATGATGAGGCCCTGGGCAATTGGGGGGAAATGTCGCAGGACGAACAAATAGAATTCGCCGGGGATCTGGACGGCGACCATATCCCGGATTTCATTATCGAAGGCTCGGGATTTCCTTACAGCTTCAGTTCTTTGTATTTGTCAAAACCGGCTGGTAACAAAGCCATCGTAAAGTTTGTATCAAGTTTCGGAGATTCGGATTAACCCGTAAGCGTCAACTGGCCTTGATAACGAAAAGCCCAAACGCCGCCCCGGTAGCCGGGCGGCGCAAAAACTTTCGGCAATGGCGTCGGAACTGGAAATGTAGAAGCAGTTTATGACAGGCGCGGATTTTAAGGAGTAAACGTATGGTGGTTGCGCAATGTCGCTACCCATCTTCTTTGCTCATTTTAAGGATGGTTTGATATTCCACCGGTTCAATACGTATTTTGCCTGTAAAGGGATGGTCGAGTATGATAATGATATAAATAACCAACCCAATAAATGCACCCAGCAGGGAATTTACGGTAATGTGCAGCCTGCGGCTTTGTACATCCAGCAACATGGCCAGCAACATGATGATAAAAGTGCCGCCGATTAACGGATACCAGATTTCTGCCGGGATCTCCGAGGTGGCATACAACTGCCGCAGGCTGCGCGAAGTAGCTAGTTCATTTAGATGGCGAAACATCTGGTCTATCCTCGGGTCATTGGGGTTTTGGAGTTCCATTTTGCGGAACACTGCGTTAAAGGATCGCCGGTACTCAAACGGTAGCGTGTCCAGCCGTTCCAAAGTCGGGTATTCTTTATCCAGCACCTCCTGCACATAGTCGAGGTAGGCCGTCATCAGTGGCCTGATCCTTGCCGAGTCCGGGAAATAGCGAATATCCCGGTAAAGCCCCTTCGCCAGGCTCCCCTCGCGGTTCGAATCGTTTTGCGCCTGGTTAAAGGAATCCCAAACCAAAAAAACCACGAAGCTGAGCAGCAGGGCATAAAACCCGCCCAGCACACCAAAGGTTAAACCCACAATCTCGTTCCGTCCCTTTTTTACCCTCGAATTAACATATTTACGGGTAATAACAGTGCCGGTGACAGCAACCAGCGAAAATGCCAGCATACAAAGCAGCAACAGCAAAAACGGGGGTAGCTGCAACAGGTGGTAAAACAATTTCATCCAGGCATTTTTATTACGGACCGGTTACAGGATTATTGTTATCGACGATTGGCGGCGGTGGATTGGCGGCTGCATTTTGCTGTGCACTTTCAGCACTTGGCTTATTTTCCGTAGCCCGCATAGTTAAAAAGGTAACGCCGCTGATGCCGGTAAGGGCCAGCAGGGTATCGCTCAGTTCGGGCAGTACACAGCCGTTTTGTACGTGCGCCACTTTGTTAACATACACGATCATGGCGATGGTCGTCCACACAAAGTTTTGAAAACGATGGATGCTGATGCCATTATCGTCGGACAAAATGTCGACAAAAAAGCCCTGCGACGGGCGGTTTTGATGCCGCAGCCGGTTGTCCTGCATTTCGCGCTTATCAATAATTGCAGAGGCTGTTAAAATGCCCGTGCCAATACCCATCAATACCAGGGCTGTTTTGCTGATGGCTGCATCGGCGCAATCACCTTTGCACAGCGACATATAGATGTATGACGAGGCGATGATCACCGTCCACCCGGCAAACTGTGTTTTTGCCAGGCTAAACGTGTTGCTTTTGTTGAGTAATTGAAATTTTGACTTGCGCTGCATCTTTGCCGCATTGGCGTCAAACTGGTCGCAATTGCTGATCTCGTCCCGCAGCATATTGGTATAGATGCCCAATACAAAACACAGCAGCACAATAAGGCCGATGATGCAAAAGGCCATGGTGTAATGGCCGTCATAACCGTGATGATCTTCGCAGCCCGAAAAGGTGCAGCCCGCAGCTATCGCCGCAAAAGCAACAAGAATTTTTTTCATAATTAAAATTGAATAAGGATTAGCCGGCTCGCCCGGCGAGGTTTTTTGGTTTTGGTTAAATTAGTACATGCTTACAGCCCACTCATGTAATTCGTTGTTATCATCTAAATCATTAAAGCTTCAGGAAAATTTGGAACAGCTACCGGGTTTAAGTCAGTGTTGATCATGGCTTTACCTGCCCTAAGGTAATAAAAGTTTTTAAATAGCAAATGATTTTTTCGGCTGACCCATATGGTCTTCGCAGCATTTTTTGCGAAGAGTCTTCGCGGTCCGAAAAGGTTCAGTTTGTTATAAGTACCGCTATGCCGGCGACTGATGGTTAGTCAACTCAACCTGTTCGGTCATTTCAGTTTGATCGGTGGTATTAAGGTCGCGAATATATTGTATCTTAAGATGATCATACAGCGAATGCTTATCAATCAGTATAGACACCAGGCTGGCAACCATGCCGGCTAATATAAGGTGAAATATAACATTATGCCGGTCGGTCATTTCCAAAACGAGAATGACAGATGTAAAAGGTGAGCGCGTAACGCCGGTTAAAAACCCTACCATGCCAGCCAAAATGAGCATATTGGTGTCAACATCCGATAACTTAAACCAGCCGGCAACTACTGAGCCCACACTGGCGCCCGCTCCAAGAGCAGGTGCAAATATCCCGCCGGCGGCGCCTGTTGTAAATGAACACAAAGGGCCGCCTATCCTTAATAAAGGGGTATACCAATGAACATATTTGTGCGACGTGAATAAAGTTTTTTCCATGATATCCTTCCCCGATCCTAAAACCTCCCGGTTGATAAAATAAGCCAGGAAAACCATGATCAGGGCACATACGATAACATATAATACGTGGTAATAACTAAACTTGAATCTGGCTTTCCAGGCAAATATAAACAGGATCAATTTCGACATCCCGCTGCCTAAGAGTCCCGAAATAACAGCAACGAGCGCCACGCCGAAGAAAACATAGGCCGTTAGACCGTCCAATTTTGGATATCCCAGGTACAAATATGGGCCCAATAAAGCCTGCGCGGAAAGCCCTGCGATAATTACCGATGAGAAAATGGCTGTTTTATAATAGCTAAAATGAGTTTTTGTCAACTCCTCGATAGCAAAAACAATACCACCTAAAGGTGTATTAAAAGCAGCGGCCAAACCCGCCGCGGCCCCGGTCACCATCATATTTTTTTTGGCGATCTTTGGCCACCATTTGGGCAACACCTGGTAAACTATTTTATATATCGAAGCCGCAATTTGTATGGTTGGCCCTTCCCGGCCTATGGCGCCGCCTCCAACGGCCATCACGAGGCTTGACAATACCTTTATGCAAATTATTCTGACCCCTAAGAGTTTATCAACGATGTCATTTGTTTTGGGTGATGACACCTGGATGGCGGCCATAACCTGTGGGATGCCGCTCCCTCTTGCATAAGGAGAAAACCGGTGCACGAGCCACCATGCTGTTATAAAACATAATGGCGATATGAAAAATAGCATCCACGCATGTTGACTGAAAATAGACGACGTGACACCCTCGGCAGCTACAAAAAGTTTAGTATACAAAACAGCAATCAACCCGGTAATTATTGAAGCGAACCAAAAGGGAATGGCTTGTAGGGCGTTCTTCTTTAAGTTTTCGTTTCTGATTCTGTCAAAAGATCTTTTTAATTGCAGGCGCAGCCAGGATATCATGTTCACTAAACAGTATTATATGACGGAATTGTTTTAAAATCCGTGCAAAATTATCAAAGCACGATCAATTAAATTCAGTAACGATGGATTAAACAGCACCTCGCAATGCTTTTGGCGCAATTTGTCACGACTGCAACTGTTCGCAGTTAGTTTTAATATGCGCTATTATCCTTGGGTGCAAACCGACCACAGCATGTTTAGACGGACGTCCTTTCCTATTTTTGAAGATCCTTGTCAATGTCCTTAGAGAGCGCCAGCATTTTTTTGATCATGCGCTGCCGGTGGCGTTTGCGCTCTTCAAATATTTGTGCGTAGTTGAAAAACTGAAAACGCACGGCCTTGTCGTTGAGCAGGGGCGATACGATAAAATTGTCCGACCCGTCAACCTCTGCTTTAGTACCGATGTACTGGTCAAAAGCCAGTTGCCGTTGACGAAAGAAGGAGGCGTCGGTTTCTTTTTCAAAAGGAAGCTCGATAGCGTACATCGTCACTATTTCTTTTAACAGTTGCTGGTTTTTGATCAGCCGCAGGTAGCCCGAAGATTTAAAGCCTTCAAAACGGCTGTCGTCAAATACAAAATAACTGGTATTCCGTAAATTATAGCTCAAGGTGTCGACGTATGGCACATCTATTTTGTGCGATTTAATTTGCTGCAATACCTTATTGTAATAGTCGATAGTGGGCTGAAAATCAGTTATCGACCCTTCAAGGTCTTCGGCACTTGCTTTCAAATCACTTTTTAAGCCCGTCAAAAAGTTTCGGGCTATAGCATTTTCATGGCGTTCGTCATTCCAGTTATGAAACAACAGCGTAATGCTTACCGCAACGATGATCACCGCTATCTCTTCCAGGAAACCTTTAATTTTCTCTTTATAGGATATCTTCTTATCCTCCAGTACGGCGACGGCTTTTTTGGTGTGTTTTATGATCTTCTCTTCAGACATGTTAATGCAGCATTGGTACGGGAGTAATGTTCATCGTATTAGCTGCCGCAAAATAGTTAAGCGCGATTAGATAAGCAAACGGGAATCAAACAAAAAGAATATTGAAATTGAGATAGGCGGCACTGATCGCTCTGTAAACTGGCGGTCGTCCCACAAACACCGAAAACGGCAGGATGGCTCCCGCCGTTTCGTTTACAAACCAATGTAAAATATATGAATAAGGAAGGTTTTAACTTTTGCCCAGGATAATATACTGATACCCCGTCATGGACAATTGCGTCGTCAGCGTTACCGGTGTTTTGGTAATGCCGTTTATCCAGGTGGTATTTTGCAGGCCCGCCGGTAGGTTATAATTAACCGTGCCGCCGGTGGCGTTTACCAGGATCAGCACATCATCGGTACCCGATTTCTTTTCAAAAGTGATGATGGACGCATCGTTGTATTGGGTAAGCGCCCCGGTTTTAACGGCTTCGTGGGCAGCCCGAAAGGCTAATATTTTTTTGTAAGCGGCTACCATATCCGGGTTGGCGGTATAGTCAACCGGTACATCGGTAAAAAAGTTGATGGCGCCGGGGTAACCCACTTCCTGGCTGTCGTAGATCATCGGGATACCGTCCATACATGCGGCTATTACAAAGGCCGACAGGGCGCCTTGTTTGCTTTGGTAAATGGTTAAAGTACTGCCATCACTGCTGGCATCATCGTGATTGGTGATGTACCGCATTTTTGTGCCGGTGGAGGGGATGGAACTGATCTCGGTGCTGTTTGTAGTAAATATCGAGCTTGGCGCCTGCGAACCTCCATAAACGCCTTTCAGCGTACTGTAATAGCTAAAGGCATAGTCGATCTGGAAACCCGAGGAGATCTCAGTGCTTTTGGTGCCCTCGGCCAGGTAGATCAGTTTATGTGTTTTGATGGTACTCAGGGTATCAAGCGCCTGTGTCCAAAAATCCGTAGGGATATTATCGGCAAAGTCGCAGCGGTAGCCGTCGATGTTGGCGGTAAATACCCAATATTTCATCGCGCGGATCATAGCGGTACGCATAGGGTTACTGTTAAAGTTTAAGGCAGCTACATCGGCATAGTTGGTACCTGGCGGCATGATGATATTGCCGCTGCCATCCTGCAAATACCATGATTTATTGGCTGTCCAGGCATTATCCCAGGAGGTATCATTGGCCACCCAATCCATAATTACGGCCATACCCAGGCTGTGCGCTTTATCGATGTAATTACGCAGATCGGTCAGGGTACCGAACTCGCTGTTTACTCCGGTATAATTCTTTACGCAATAAGGCGAGCCGATGCTTTTTAAAACGCCGATAGGGTAGGTAGGCATCAGCCAGATCACGTTTACACCCAGTGCTTTTACCGAATCCAGCCGGGGCATTGCACCTGCAAGCGTGCCGGGGGTGTAAGTGCGCAGGTTTACCTCGTATATCACCATGTCCTTTGTGGCGGGCACGCTGGCGTAAGGCGTTCCGTATTGCGCCGGATCGTGGTAGGTGGTTGTTGTATCCGGGGGAGTTATAACAGGCTGCGGCGTGCTGTGTTTGCTGCAGCCCGCGCAGGCTAATAGTACAGATAGAAATAAGGTAGTCATTTGTAACTGGGTGGTGTTGATTTTCATGTTCACAGATCCTCTGGGTCTTTTAATTTTAATTTACTGCCGAATTATTTAACATTCACTGCGGTAAATTTAGCGTAATCCGTTGAACAACCGGCGGTAATAGTCCGCCGGTTGTACTTTTTTACTACGGATCAGTTTTGTACGATCGAATAGAGGTACCCTTTTTGCTTTTTCTGGGTCATGTCTATCGTCACGGTGTAAGTGCCTGCATTGTTAATGGTAATAGCGCCGGGGTCGTTAAATATCAGTGTGCCGGTTAACGCATTACTGTCCGATGGGCCGTAGTTGATCGTCCAGTCGTCATTCGCCCTAAACTTTAGCGCACCGGGCACCAACGCCAGTTTGATCGACCATAAACCTGACGGTTGGTCGTAATTCATGGCGGTTGAGCCATTCCAGCCCTGGGGCGTTGCCGTACCGATAATACCGATAGTGCTGATGTAAGTAGCCGAATAGGTTAGGGCGGTGATATCCGCATCCAGCAAATAAACTCCGGCATTGTTGTAACCTATACCGCCTGCATTGCCATCAGTAGTCAGTTTGCCGCTGCCACCGTCGCCATAATTGATGTGGCTGTAATCAGGCGCCGAAGTAAACTTAAAGTTACCCGCCGCACTGAAAAATACATAACCCTCATAGGTTGTTTGCGTAACCGAAGGTATCGTAGGTGCAGCAGCAGGGTTATATCCTTCGTACGAGCCCGGCAGCCAAAGCTGGTTAACAGCAAGGGTAGTTAAAGCAATTTTAACCGGTTTGGAATAAACCGTGTCCTTGCCATAAATGGCCGAAGCAATACGTATTTCAATGGACGACAGCGCATTCGGCGCCAGGCCAAGCCCGTTCATCATTTTGCCGCTAAAATTATTGTAGCTGAGCGAGAACGAGGTGGCGGAGGTAAGGCTGGCCAGGGTATAAAACTTACTAAAGTTTTTGCCGGCTGAGTCTACCTGCACAAAATAATTTACAACTGCTGCCACGCCGTAATCGGGTTTGCCCCAGGTGATGTTTAATATTTGTGCCGAATCGGCCACGGTAACGTTAACGCTCGAGCCATCGGCCGGGTTGGTGAGCGTGGGTGCCGCAATATTGGCGCTTACCGTTACCAGCGGCGCTTTTTTACAGGCGGTAAAAAGGAGCACTGCTGCCGCGATGATGATTAATATTTTCTTCATGATCATTTTCATATTTAAATCGATGATTAATAACCCGGGTTTTGTTTCAGGTTGGAGTTCAGCTGCCGGTCGGATGCAGGTATCGGGAAAATATTGAGGTGAGCATCTGTTGCTGCGCCGGCCTGCACATTTCCTTTCCAGTCCCACAGGTAGCTGCCGCCGGTAAATAACCCGTAGCGGATCAGGTCCGTCCTGCGGAACCCTTCCCAGTATAATTCACGACCGCGTTCGTCCAACAGAAAGTCGACGGTCAGCTGCCCGGCAGTAATATCACCGGAAGCGCCGCCATAGGCACGTTCGCGTATTTTATTTACCAGGCTCAGGGCGGTGGCTGTGCTGCCGCCGGCGCCACCGCGTAATACGGCCTCCGCATAGTTCAGGTAAATCTCAGAAAGCCTGAACAGCGGATAATCCGTATCCACAAAGGTGTTGTTTGAACCTGCTGCACCTGTTGAAGTAACATTTTTGAATTTGGCGCATAAGTAACCCTGGCTAAAAATGGTTGGGGCTTGTACCGGGCCAAGGGTTTGACCGTTGGTATAAAAAATGGCGCGTTTGTCGGTATTGCCTGAAGCATCCGGGAAGGTTCGGGTTACAAAGGTATTGGTACACCTGTTGCCGGCCCATCCGCCTGAAGCAATGCCAAAGGTATTGGTCGCGTCTTCCGAACCTCCTACTGATGCATGGATCACAAAGGTCATGTCGCCATAGCTTTCGGTATTGGCGCCGTCTTCGGCAATCGGGAGGATCATCTCGTTACGATAGCCATTGTTATCGGCCAAAAACAAATGCTGATAGTTGGGCAGTAGCGAATAGTTACTTGCCGAGATGATCTTGTTACTGTAGGTAATGCAGTCTGTAGATCGGTCTGTCCCGGTAAACACCTTTGCATTAAGGTACATTCTGCTCAGCAGGGCCCAATCGGCGCCTTTATCAACCCTTGCGTATTCATTGGCGCCCGGGTCGGCCAGCATCGGCTGTATGGCGATCAATTCCGATTCGATGTATTTAAACAGGTCGGCCCTGGCAATTTGTTTTGGCAGGAAGGTGCCCGGTAAATCGTTTTCGGTAGCAAAAGGGACGTTGCCGTACATATCCATCGCACACTCGTAAAAATAGGCTCTTAAAAATCTCGCTTCTGCAACATATTGGGTAGCGGTTGCCGGGGTTATTCCGGCCGGCAATGAACCCAGTCGTGCATTCACATCGCGGATAAACTCGTTGCAATAGGCAATGTTTACAAAAATCCTTTCGTACATCAGCTGCACATAAAGGTTGGCATCGCTCCAGATGCCGCCATGGTATTCCACCAGGCCGCCGTCGCCCCAGGCGTTGATACATTCGTCGGTAGTTACTTCTTCAGCCGCCCAATATTCGCGCAGGAAACAGGCTGTACCCTGGTCGGATGCCTGGATATCATTTTGGGTAAAATTGATGTTTTGACCTGATACGGCCAGTGACGCATAAAGCTTAGCCAAAGCTTCTTTGTAAGCTGTGGGGCTATTGAAAATGGTGGCCGATGTGGTGACCAGCGGGTCGATCGGCACGGTGTCCAGCTTTTTGGTGCAGGAGCAGGCAAGCATAACTGTTATAAATGCCTGCAGGGTTAATAGCTTATTGAATTTCATGATACTTTATTAATAAGTTGCGTTTAAACCAATTTGATAAATGCGCGCCCTAGGGAAGAAATTATTGTCCAGGCCGCCGCTGATCTCAGGATCTAATCCTTTGTAGGGCGTGATTACAAACACATTCTGGCAACCGGCGCTGATGCGTAATTTCAACTTGCTTTTAGCCATCGCCGGGAAATTGTAACCCAGGTTCATGTTGTCCATCCTGAAAAACGATGCGTTTTGGATGTAATAGTCGGATTGGTTGGTGGTAAGCGCCGTGGTGAACTGTGTAAAGCTGGCATTGGTAGTTTGGTTGGCCAAATAACCCAGCGATGAATACAGTCCGCGGTAAGTACTTCCCGCAGCTACGTTGTTATAATCGTAATTCCCCAGGCTCACCCTGCCCGAAAAGCTGAGATCGAACCTTTTGTAGGCGATATCCGAGTTGATGCCCATGGTCACGGTAGGGTCGGGGCTATGGTCCAAATACAGGTCGGCGCTGTTGATCTGGCCATCGCCATTGCGATCTACATAACCATCTTCTATCGGTTTTCCGTTTGGATTATAGATCTGCTGGAAAACGTAGAACGAGTTGATGGGGTAGCCAACCTCGTTGGCCTGTATGGTGCCTGAGGTTGTGCCGGCGATACCCGAGTTTGGGTTAACCTGTATAAATCCCGGACCGGTTGAGCCGATCAGGTTCAAAATCTTGTTTTTGTTAAAGCTGATGTTATAGCCAAACTGCCAGTGCCAGTCCTTTGTATCCACAATAATGGCATTTAAGGCTAATTCACCGCCCACGTTTTGCATGCTGCCGATATTCTCCAGCAGGGTCGAGGCAAAGTTGGTGAGTACCGGCACATTTACCACGTTGAGCAGGTTGGATGTCTTTTTGTAATAGGCATCGATGCTGCCGGTTAAGCGGTTGTTGAAGAAGCCGAAATCAAGCCCGATATTGCTGGTAGTGGTCGATTCCCACTTGATACCGGCATCATAGGGGCCCGGCCGCAGTGTGTTGTAAAACGTATTGCCAAACTGGTACCGGGTGGCATTATCACTTTGCGAAAACACCGGCAAATAAGGGTAGTTGTTATTGTTGGTTAAATCCTGCTGACCGGTGGTGCCGTAACCGAGGCGAAGTTTAAGATCCGAGAACACCCGGCTGTTCTTCATAAAATCTTCATCCATAATTTTCCAGGCGAATGCGGCGGCGGGGAACAGGCCCCAGCGGTCCTGCGGGGCAAATTTTGATGTGCCGTCGTCCCTCAAGGTGAAGGTGAGCTCGTACTTATTGTCGTAAGTGTAATTTGCCCGCCCGAAAAAGGAGATCAGCCTGTAATCGGTTTTGTAGGGTGAAGGCGGGTTAAAAACGGTTTGTTTGTAATCCGATGAGATGGCATTGCCGTTGGTGTAGAAGTCGGAATACGAGTAACCAGCTGTTGCGTCGATCTTACTTTTTATCGATTTTAGGTCTTTTTTATAATTCAGGTAATATTCTGCCAGCAGGTTGCGGTTAACGGTATTGTAGTACACCTTTTGACCGCCCGAAGCTACGGGCAAATACACCCATTGGGTACTGTCGAGCACATTGTTATGCCCAAAAGCAAGAGAAATATCGTAGCCAAGGTTCGCGTTAGCGGTCAGCCCGTCAGCGCCCGGAATTTTATAATTGAACACAGCGTTGCCAATACTTCTTCTTTGGGTCGACTTGTTATCCGTCTCATTCAGTTCCGCTACAGGGTTTGCTGTCGCGAGGGTAACCGGGTCGCCGTTGATATTGGTATTGCCATTGGTGGTCCAGGTGGTATAGCCTCTCCAACGGGTATTGCCATTGTTGACCGGTTGGGTAGGGTCGTAATTTACTGCGTTGCCGATTGCGCCCTGGTTAGCAAAATTATTCAGGTTGTACAATCCCTTTACATTTACGTGGATATTCAGCGTATGGTTAAAAAAGCTTGGATCAAGCCCCACAGCCAGTGTAGTACGCTGGTAGTTGTATGTTTTTAACACACCATCGGAATTGTTGTACCCAAGCGAAACCCGGTAGGGCATATTTTTGGCCGATCCGGCGATGCTCAGGTTATGATCTTGACCGATAGCCTGCTGGTATATCTGGTTTTGCCAATCGGTATTGGCATGGCCCAGCAGCGATGTAACGGCGGTTTGGGTGCCATACACCTGGTTAACCAGCACCCGGAACTGATCCGCGGTATAAACAGGCACTTCTTTAGGTATCACTGACACCGATCCGGTAGCGTTGTAGCTGATGGTCAAATCTTTCGTCCCGCGTTTGGTCGTGATCAAAATAACACCGCTCGATCCCCTGGAACCATAAATGGCGGTTGCCGAGGCATCCTTCAACACAGTGACATTTTCCACATCATTTGGGTTAATGCTGCTCAGGATGTTGTCCGTCCCGCCCATCGGCACGTTGCTCATGGGTACGCCGTCGATAACGATCAGCGGATCAGAACTGGCATTGATGGAAGTAATACCGCGAATGCGGATGGTTGACGTTTGGCCCGGTGCACCGCTGATAGAGGTGATCACCACGCCCGGCAGTTTGCCGTTCACCGCATCCTGTATGCTGTTTACAGCACCTTTGTTAAAATCTTTTGCTGTTACCACGTCCACAGCGCCGGTAGCGTCTGATTTCTTCACGGTGCCGTACCCGATAACGGCCACCTGGTCAATCAGTACCGACAACGGTTTTAGTTGCAGCGTCACGTTCACTGTGCCGCTCACATTTACCTGCTGCTCCAGTGTGGCGTAGCCGATAAAAGTAACCACCAAAGTTTGCGGGCCGGTTGGCACGCTGTTCAGTTTAAAATAACCGTTAACGTCTGTCCCGGTGTTTAGTTTTGTCCCTTTCAGCGTAACGGTTGCGCCGGGCAGGGGCTGGTTTTCATCGTCGATCACGCGGCCCGTTATAGCCCCGGTTTGGGCCATGGCCAGGCTGCAGAGGCCAACAAAAAGTAACAGCAAACTGTACCTCAAAAAGTAAAGCTTTTTCATTCATTTAGTCGTTTAAAATTGGTTTAACTTGATGTTGGCGATTGGCGCCAAATCCGAACCAAAGGAAAGAGGATGAAAAAGTAAAGACAACAGGCGCTGCCTTCAATATAGAAAATATAGAAAGGATTTTAAAATAAATAACTGATTATCAATTATTTGTGGAGTATCTGACGAAGGTCAATATAGATTTCAGTTTTCGCGAATTTTCAATTAAACGGCTTCTATCGCCATAATGTGATCCTCAAAGTCATCGTTGGGGATAAACGACCGGGTTTTTATCCGGTTTTTGTAGGCGTAAATGGTGTTAACCGAATAACCGAGCAGTTTGGCAATGCGGTCGTTATCATGGATGCCCATCCGGATGAGGGCGAAGATGCGGTGCTCGGTACCCAGCAGCTGGCCTTCGGGTATCGAGATCAATTCCTCATCTTTAAACAGTTCATTAAACTTTTGGATAAAATCCGGGAACAGCCGCAGGAACACCTTGTCGAACGTATGGAACAGGTGCTGGCGCTCGCTTTCCAGGTTCAGGCTTTTTACGGTCGACAGTGCATCTTCATACCGTTTGCTGCTTAATTTTTTCTCCAGCGACTTTTGGAAACTTTCCAGCTTTTCGATATAAATGGAATTGATGTTGAAATAATAGCCGATGTACTCGTTTTTGATCTTGTTGGCAACGCTTAAGTTTTTGTTCAGTTCCTCAAGCGCCACATTGTTTTCTTTCAGGCTGATATTGGCTGCTTTAATAATATCATCCGCAATGCGCAGCTTTTTCAATTGCCTGAAGATGATCACCGCGAAAGCCACCACGAAAACAACCAGCAGCGTAATAATAAACGAATAGGTATAAAGCAGCTTTTTTTGATGTTCTATCTGGTCAACCCATTGGGCTTCGATGATGGGCAGTATGCTGCTGATGCGCGCCTGGCGCTGTAAGGCGCCGTAAAAGGTGGCATCGTCCATGGCCTGCTGTATATACACATAGGAGTTTTTGATATCCCCCTTGCGGTGCAGGATGTCCGCCAGTTTGTAAATAGCTACAGTCTCCTTGGTTGCCGACTTAATGTCAGCAATAGCCGCCCTGATCAACAAGTCGATAGAGCTCTGTTCCGGGCCTTTTATCTCGTAAATATAACTGAGGCAGCAGGCATTTACGGCAAAATCATGCGGACTTAGCCCAGGCAGCGCCAGCAAAGCCACATAGGTTTTACGGCCGTCGGTATAATCGCCGGTGCGCAAGTCTTTCAAGCCATGGAGTTCAAGGAACCGGAAAGTTCCGGGTTTGCACAGGGCAAGGGCCGAATCGATACACTGTATGCCCAGCGGGTCATATTTGGAGAAATAATCCGGGTTGCGGTCATAGTCCGACAGGTCGAAATAACTCCGGGCCTTTAAAAAATAATAGTCGCTTTTATCGGCCGTGCCAAATAACTGCACGTTGATGCCATTTAGTTCTTCCAGCGTCTCTTTAAACAGGCCTGAGGAAAGTAAGGTAAACGCCAGTTTCATTTTGGCCGACGCAATCAGCGCCGGGTTATGCAAACCAGTGGCGGCTGCCAGCAGTTTTTTGGAATAATTATAGGCAGAGTCGTAATTGAACGACTTATATTGTTCGTACAGAGAATCCACAGCAGCATATTGCCCCTCGCTGGAAGCAGCCGACGCAAGTTTGCCTTTGAGCCTGGTGATGGATGCCAGCTTTTGATCAACATAAACTTGTTTGCTGGCTAAAACGCTGTTCAACTGGTTTAACAAACTATCCGTGCCGGATTGTGCGTGCGCGGCCAAAACGGTGCACGCTGCAAAGCAGATCAGCATCAACAGTTTCTTTAAATTCATCAGTTATTAAAAGGTCAGTTCGAAAAATTAAAATTAGAAATCTTTTTAAAAATCAAGTGGTGATAAATGCAACGGGTTAAAGTTTATTTTTTTGGGCGTTGAGAGAATGTTTTGGACAAATATCATTTAAAAAACGCTTAAACCTTTTTATCTAAATTTGTTTTAAGGAAAAACAACCCAATGGACACCCCATCCCGAATTGTTTTTAACGACCCGGATCAGCCGCCCAGCTACTGGCTCACGCGTTTCCTTATTTTGCGTTTACTGGGTGTGGTGTATGCAGTGGCATTCCTGGTGGCCATTAACCAAATTATCCCGCTCATCGGCGAGCATGGCTTGTTGCCCATTGGTAATTACCTTAACCAGGTAAGCGCCACACTAGGTTCTCGAGGCGCGGGCTTTGCGCGGCTGCCCTCGCTGTTTTGGCTCTGGCATTCCGATACAGCGCTGCTCACCGTTTCGTGGATAGGGTTTATAGTTTCACTTGTGGTAGTTGCCGGATACGCCAACGGGCCCTTGTTGGGGATATTATGGTTTTTATACTTGTCTATCGTTCACCTTGGGCAGGACTGGTATGGCTACGGCTGGGAGATCCAGCTTACCGAAACCGGTTTCCTCGCCATTTTTCTTTGCCCATTGCTGGATATGCGGCCTTTCCCCAAACGGCCGCCCCCTTTGCCTGTCATCATTTTATTCCGCTGGCTCATCTTTCGCATTATGCTCGGCTCCAGCCTCATCAAACTCCGCGGCGACGAAACCTGGCGCAATGGTACCGTCCTCTTTTACCATTTCGAAACACAGCCTATTCCCGGGCCACTCAGCAGGTGGTTTCATTTTTTGCCGCGCATCCTGCTAAAAACTGGCGTATGGTTCAACTGGCTGGCCGAGCTGGTTGCCCCCTGGTTTGTCTTCTGGCCGCGGGTGGCGCGGCATATCGCCGGGGTCATTATCATCCTTTTCCAGGTTACCCTTATCCTAAGCGGCAACCTGGCATTTTTAAACTGGCTCACCATTATCCCTGCGCTTGCCTGTATGGACGATGGCTTCTGGGCCAAAATACTGCCCCGCGCGCTCGTCCGCCGTGCAGAGCAAGCCGCCAACGACGCCGAACCCTCCAAACCCATGCTCACCACCGCCTGGATAATTACAGGTATCGTAGCGCTGCTCAGCATTCAGCCAACGGCAAACCTGTTTTCCACCAACCAGGTAATGAACGGCTCCTATGATCCCCTCGAACTCGTCAACACCTATGGCGCATTCGGCTCGGTAGGGCAGGAGCGTACCAACGTGGTTTTTGAAGGCACCGCCGACGATACCACCGGCGGCAAAGCCGTTTGGAAACCCTACGTATACAAGTACCTGCCCACGCTGCCCCAACAGGCCCCGCCGCAGATAGCCCCCTACCAGCCGCACCTCGACTGGCAAATGTGGTTCGCCGCCATGAGCACCCCCGACCAATACCCCTGGACCTACAACCTGGTGTATAAACTTTTGCATAATGATGCAGGCGCCATCAGCCTGTTTGCCGGCAACCCGTTCCCCGGTAAACCGCCGCGGTATATCCGCGCTACGTTATACCGCTATGCTTTTGCCAAACCCGGTAACCGGCAAGGGCTTTACTGGAATCGCACGGAGATCAGCCCCTGGATGCCGGTGCTTTCGGCGGATGATCCGAGATTGGTGAAGTTTTTGGAAGGGGAGGGATGGCTGAGGTGAGGTAAGGGAGAATTTGGGCCTACATCTCCACATGGCAAATTTATTTCGTCGGATTCACAAACAAATCCAACACTTCAATCACTTCGCAATCAGCTGTCTTTTTAGAACCTTCACGAAAAAAACATTTCGCCCCAACCTTGATCTTTTCTCTATGAAGATTTCGCCGTTCCGGGATGATCACCCACATTCGCGCGGTTCCTTCGCGGGGCACGGCTTTGTCATTTTTCATGATAACATTCCCCTCCTCGTCTTCGAATTCGGGCCAAATAATATATATCTTATCGTCGGGCCGTCGGCAAATGAAAAATCACATCTTAAACCCTGATAAGGCAAATTTTTCCTTCCACCGTCCTCGTGCGCTCTGAACTTGTATTTTACACGAAAATCAGGCTGGTGTTTTAGCTTTTGTTCGTAAGGCTCATGCATAAAACAAATTTAACGGATTCTCCAATTGCGCAATACAATTCTTTGATATTAAACTGCTTCCATCTTTTGCTTTACAAAACGGCTCTCCCTTTTACGCAGGCCTTCATCGGTGCTTATTTGATGGCCTTTCTCCATTTCATGTAATCTAAACCAATCGATAGCCGGGATGGTGTTGTGCGAATGGAGTTCCAGCCGAATCATGATGCTGTCATTGGGGTCTCGCCGGTTTTTAAGAATATTGCTGAGTTGAGTTTGGTGAATCTGGATATCATTAGCAAACTCTTTTTTCTTTCGACCGGTAACTTGCAGGTACTGATCGAGGAAATATCCAAAATGATGTTCCGGGTCATACTTCCCCTCTTTGATATAGTTTTCCAGCCTGAATTTCAGCTGCATCAACCGGTAACGCATCTTTTCTTCAGCGCTCATATTTTCCCTTCGCAAACGTCTGTGTTCGGCCAGATCGAGATCGGCTTTTGCTTTTTGCTTTTTGGTTAAACGGGCCGGTAAAAATGTGCTGTCAGCAATTTCTTCTACGGCGTTTTCTTTTAATATCTTTTTAATGCTCATTTTAAATATTCATTGATGATGTTAAGTAAACCAATGTCTTCCAGGAAAAGTTGCCGGCCTGCAGCTACCATTCCATATCGATCAATATAATGCTGCCTGATGCTGGTTTTTGGCAAAAGCGAAATGGCCGGAAAATCTTCAAACCTATCCAGCGCTTCTTTTGCCGCGAACGCGATTAAACAGCCGGCTATCCGGTCATATTGTTTATGACGACCGACATTTTCACTGGACGCTGTCAATAGCTTGATTTCAATTCGCTGTTCATCCGGGTACTCAAAAAGGGGGCATCAAGCCAAGTATATCATCACTGCCGGATAATGTCAATTTAAAAAGTCTGCATTCCTTAATCAGTTGTTTCCATTTGAACAGGTAGCGCTTCACCGAAATCTTTTTGAAATCCGATTGCTCTACTTCTGCAATTTGCGCAGCCTTTCGCTCGCCGGTAGCCAGTTCCAGGATATACATGCTCAAATATATATAAAAATTTACAAAATATGTAAATTTTTACGCTAAAAACATCATATTCCATTCAACTTTCTTACGCCGGTTCCTTTGGCCGCAATAACAGAAATAACGAGCACAAAATAATTCTAAACCGATTGATCAAATCCCCGTATCTTTCCACATGAGTTTGATAATCACCATTGCCCTGCTAGCCATTGTCGCGTTCATCTGGTATTCCAGAAAAACTAAAACAACCGGCCAGCAAGAAAAAACACCTGGTACTTATCATATTATCCTCAACGAAAAGGTAGAGTACTATCATAAACTTAATGAGGCGGACAAGACAAAATTCGAAGAACGGGTAAATGATTTCTTATCATACATCCGCATCGAAGGCGTCGGAACTGAAATCAAAGATACGGACCGCGTGCTGATCGCTTCCAGTGCTGTGATCCCGATATTTGGTTTCCCGGATTGGAAATACCAAAATCTGACCAATATCATTCTCTATCCCGATACCTTCGACCAGGAATACCAGTTTGAAGGGGAAGACCGCAATATCCTCGGGATGGTTGGCTCGGGCTATATGAACGGGCAGATGCTGCTGTCCAGGGCGGCCCTTATCAAAGGATTTTCCAAATCTGCCGCCGACGGCAATGCGGCTATTCATGAGTTTGTCCATTTGCTGGATAAATCAGATGGTGAAACTGATGGTGTTCCCACAAACTTTATGGACCGCACCTATGCCGTGCCCTGGCTTAAAATGATGCACCAGGAGATGCACCGTATAGCCGCCGGTCAATCGGACATTAACCCTTATGGCTTAACCAACGAAGCCGAATTTTTGGCCGTTGCGGCAGAATACTTTTTTGAAAAGCCTGATCAGCTAAAACATAAACACCCCGAAATATACGGGGCGCTCAGCAAGGTATTTGCGCAAAACCCGGCAACGGATAATGCGTTTGAGGTCGGTTAATCCGCCGTTATTTTATAAAATAAACGAATACGGGCCCAACCATCAATTTCTGCCCGTACGGTATTTTTTAACCGTTCTTTACCTAAAATTTAACCTTTGTGTACAAATTGAAAAAGACATTGTTACTTTGTATTATAACCGATCGCAACATACCTATGCCCATCAACCATAAATATCATGAGTTTAAAAAATAGAGCTTTTTTCATCCTCCTTTTGTCGCTTGGTATTAGCGGCTGCAAAAAAGGAAATAAGGTGACTCCAACAAAAACAGTTGATGTTTACGTTGCGGGGTTTGTTCGTGCGTCAAACGGGCATTCCGTGGCGGCTTACTGGAAAAATGGCAGCCTGGTAACACTAACCAATCAATCAACACCTTCTGATGCCACTTCAATTGTTGTTTACGGAAATGACGTATATGCGGCGGGTAACATCGCTACGGCAAACGGTCAGTTTATTGCGGCTTATTGGAAAAATGGGATAGTAATCAAACTGGGCGACAGCACCTCAAACAGCAACGCAAACGCTATAGCCGTTAATAGCAACGGCGTTTATCTCGCAGGTACCGGCGCGGACGGCGCGGTATATTGGAAAAATGGGTCGGGGGTACATTTGCCTGGCAGCGTTCTTTCGCAAGCGTCAGCAATAGCGCTCAGCGGAAATGACGTTTATGTAGCGGGTTTGTCTGCCACCCCGGGAGGATACGTCGCGACCAGTTGGAAAAATGGTGATCCAACGGCCCTCACATCAGGTCCGGGCAACTCGGCAGCCGGCGGCATTGCAATAAACGGGAACAATGTATACATTTCAGGCACCATTGTCGGATTTCTGCAGAATACCGCCGTGTACTGGAAAAATGGCGTACAGGTTAATCTTTCCGATAATGTTACAACCGCCTCGGCAACCGGCATCGCCGTTGATGGCAGTAACGTTTATGTGGCGGGTGAAGCCGAGTTGCTGGTTAATGCAGGTGTTTCGCCCGGCCTGATGTCTATGTATTACTGGAAGAATGGCACACTGGCTAACCCGAAAAGCGCCTCAATGGCAAGCAGCAACATGGAAACGGGCGGAATTGCATTGGCCGGCACCGACGTTTATGTGGTGGGAAACTTTGGTAATTTTCCTGCTTACTGGAAAAACGGTACCCTGGTGCAACTTACCGGCAACCAGGGCACGGCGCGTGCTATTGCTGTAGCCGAACATTAACTGGTTACCATTCCGATGTTTATAGCTTCGGGTAACGATCAGCGTGCTGCACCAGTACAAATTATTTCGTACCGCTATTGAAAATAAGCCCTGTAAAAGAACAGCGCAGTGATGACGATGATCAGGCAGCTGATCAGCCCCCGAAGCAGGGTTTGGTTAAGCCTGCGCGAATAATAGGCGCCTGCATAGCCGCCAACGGTGGTGGCCAGCAGCATAATGCAGGTTTGCGGCCACCATATTTTTCCCGACAAAATAAAAATAACCACCGCAATGGAATTTGCAGCGCCCACCAGCAGCGTTTTGTTTGCGTTAAGCAATTTGATATCGCTTAGCCCGAAGAGGCTCCATACGGCCATCATCATAATTCCCGCCCCGCCGCCAAAATAACCGCCGTATATCCCCAAAATAAACTGCGCAATTAACAGCGCCCTACTATTGGTTTTAAAACGGCTTTGCAGCAAAGCACTCAGCTGCTTGCCGAATATAAAGGCGACACCGCCGAACAAAACCAGCCAGGGAATGATCTTGTCAAAGTTTTTTGATGGCGTAAAGATCAGCAGAAGCGCGCCGATAAGGCCGCCCGTAATTGAAATAGCGATGAAGTACTTTAACGGGATGTTTTCAAATCCTTTAAAATCCTTCCGGAAAGCATAGATGCTGGCCAAACTGCCGGGGAATAAAGCGACAGTGCTGGATGCATTAGCAGGAACAGATGGCAGCCCTGCATAAATGAGCACCGGCATGCTGATAAAAGTGCCCCCACCCGCCACGGCGTTGATAGCACCGGCAAATAATCCCGCTGCCAGCAAAAATAGGCTGGTATATAAACCGGGAATTGTGGTTGCCGGCTGGGCAGCCGACAAAAGAATTAAACACGACATTGATGCTATTATAATTAGTCCAACAACCGGCTTTGCGCCGCCAAAGATGCGTAGTAATGGCGTATTCCCTGGGGAAAAATTGATTACTGCACGAATATTTTACTTGTCAATTATGGTTGCACAACTTATCGCCGTTATCTAAAATCGTCTTTTTGCAACGTAATTTAAAAGCATAACATTCATTGCCGTCGACTTTAGTCGACGGAACAGGGAAAGGGCCAATGTTGGCTTCAGCCAAAACACGCCGGATAATTTGGGCTAAAGCCCATTACTATAGTCGATCATTACCCGTTGACTGAAGTCAACGGCAATGAAAAATCAATTCAATTCGTTTTTAAACGGCATCTTGGGAGTCAAGACTAAGCGTCGATTGGTTGTTAACACGGCACTGCTACAAATTAGCCGGCGGCCTTTGTCCGGCAGCCTTCCTGGTTTCATAAAGGTAATTTACTACGGAGGTATAAATATCAGTGGGATCGCCTGCTATCCAGTCAAGATCTATCCGTATATGATTCACTTCAGCGCTGTCATTTAACGATATATCTAAGTACTGTTGGGTTCCGCTTTTATTAGCTGCCTTTGTGGCGATATCGCTAATGGTTTTCCAGGGAATAGAAATGTTTTTTGGTTTGAAAACGAGTTCAGTTGGTGTTAGCTCCAGTACCGTTTCGCCTTGCATCGCAGGCTTAAGCCGCATCGTGTATAAATAAAGAATATAAATAAACACACCAAGATTGAGTGCTGCCAATATCCACAAATAAGGATCCTTAACCCCTTCTGAGTGAGCGATCAAATTATAAGAGAGGATCGCCATAAACCCGGCGCTGATCAGCATCGTTTGGATGGTCGATTTTTTATTGTAGAGGAAGGTTTCCGTAGTCATTCGGGTCAGCTCAATTTGAATCCGAAAGTAAGTTATTTTATGTGTTGATAAAAGCGCCGGCCTTTCGTCAATAAACGCGGCGCCCGTGTTTTTTAATGGTTATATAAATTTCTTTTAAAGCAACGCGGTTGGTGCAAGCGGCGTACCTTATATAAGCCCCGCAAGGTAAGCGGGTAACCTATAAAAACATTTAAAAAATCATCCTATGAAAAAGATCATCTACGCCGCTATGGCCACGGCAATTATTGGCCTGTTTGCATTTACATTAATAACGGCCGCGTGGAAAGTAAAGACCGGCGAAGCCTCAGTAAAATTTACGAGCGGAAAAATTAATGGCTCGTTTTCCGGCTTAAAAGCCAGCGTATTATTTGACCCGCAGCACCCCGAGCAGGCTAAAATATCTGCCTCGATTGATGCGGGAAGTATCGCGACCGGCTTTTTCTTGAAATCAGATCATGCTAAAGACGCGCTGGGTGTCGATAAATATGCAACGATAAAATTCGCGTCGACCGCCGTTAGCAAAAACGGAAGCGGTTATGTGGCACGGGGGAATTTAACGATGAAGGGCGTCACTAAACCGGCAATTATCAATTTTACATTTGACAACAAGGGCAGCCAGGGCGTATTTAACGGTACGATGAAAGTTGTGCCGAGAGAATTTGGCATCGACCACAACGGCACACCCGACAAGGTGATGGTTACCCTTGCAGTACCGGTAACTAAACAATAACGATAGCTAATCCGAATAAAAAAAGCGACGGTCACGTTCAGATCGTCGCTTTTTTTTTGCGCTAATTAAATGGCGCTTACAGTTATTTCGAAAAAAATCTGAAACCGTAGGCCAATCGTAAGGCTACAAAGCCGTAATTGTCGCCCTTGGTATAATAGGTATCGTAACGTACGCTCACGTCCCAGTGCTCATTGGCCCAGCCCAAGGCGGGCGAAAACATGAATTTTTTAAGGCCGGTGCCCGCATCTGTCTCCTCTATTCCAACGCCGGTTTGTGCGCTTAAATAAGTATGCGGTGTAAAAAACCCTTTAAAACCTGCCTCAACAGGTATGATGCCAAAGCTGTCAAATCTTTTGGTAGTTCCGGGTATGTACTTGCTGAAGAAATGGTCGGCGCCGGAGGTAACTTCAACTGCAAAGCGGTTGGTTATGCCGTATTGTAAGCTGATGGTTCCGCCCAGCACAAAGTCCGACCCGATGGTAAGGTTACTGGTTGGCAAGCCTGCATCTACGCCAATGCCCATCCGCAAAGAATTTGCTGGTACAGTTTGGGCCTTTGCATCAGGCGCAAAAAGAAGCCCCGTGAAGGTTAAAGCTAAGGCAATTAATTTTGATACTCTTTTCATTAGTGGTGATTTTTAATAAATACTTGTTACTTACTATTACCGCCACTTTTAAGTACCAGTTGCTTTTTAGGAAAAATTTAACGTAAAAATAAAGTTACCGGCGGTGCCCCGGTATAAACGCCCTCCGGATCGGAAACACACAGAAAGGTATACACAAGGTATACATAATCAAAAAATAAATAAATTATAAAATATTGATAATGAGATAATTATGTATAATGTCTATATAGAAGAATATACCTTTTCAATGCACCTTAAAGTGAGCTTTTACCAGGTTGGTGATTCCGCCCGCTGCGATCTGCAGGCCCACACAAAAAATTAAAAAAGCCATAAAACGGTTGATGACTTGTTCATTCCGCAAGCCGATATAGCTGATGAGCCGGTTGGTGTTGAGGTAAAAAATGAAAATGAGGATACATATGCCGACAATTGACACCAGCAAGGCCCCGATGTTGAGCATGTAAACGGAAATATTGGTATTTGCGCCGTTGGCGCTTAGCGTAAAAAGCACGGCTATAGTGCCGGCACCTGTGGTGATAGGGAAGGTGATGGGATAAAAAAGCTTGGTTTCCACCATCGGAATAGGTTCCTTTTCAACTGGCGCGGTTTCATCTTTTTCCTGGACATTTTTATCATCTGCTGATAGAAATTCCCAGCCGATCTTACAGATCATGATACCACCTGCCAATTGTATTACCGGGATGGATAAACCGAATAATTCCAATATCCAATGACCTACCAACACCGTTACTGCACAAATTATAAAGCTGTAAATGGTAATTTTTTTTACAGACCTGATCCGGTCTTTCCGGGATACATGCGCAAAATAGGGACTTACAATAAAAGCCGACCCGATAGGGTTAACCACAGGGAACAGGGCCACAAACCCGATAAAAACAAGATGAATAAAGGTTTTAAATTCTGGTGACATAAAGCGCTGCTTTAGGAATAAACTTGTTCCATCATTAATTCGGTCAACTTTTCGTTGATCAGGCTGGTTATTTTCCCCGGTTTACCGTTGCCGATGGGCTTGCCGTCAACAGCCACAACAACGCCTGCATTTTTTGTGGAGCTGCTGATGAATGCCTCTGTTGCGTTTTCAAGGTCGCCCAGCGATATGTTTCTTTCAACTATCCGGTAATTTTCAATCGAAAGGCCAAGGATCTTACTCCGGGTAATTCCTGCCAAAATATTATCCTTTGGGGTGATGATCTCGTCTTCGGTAACAATAAAAAAGTTAGCACGCGGGCATTCGCTGATCTGGCCGTTGTGGTGGTACAACACCTCGTCGGCATCATTTTCTTTAACAAAGGGCCGAAGCAAAACGGCCTGTATATAGTCGATGGTTTTGATCTGCGGCAACTGCCTTATATGGTCGTAGGTAACCAGTGTCATCGGCTTTGCTGTGGCCGGGTCTTCCATTTTAAATGGTGTTTGGATGATGATGAGGTTGGGTGTTCCCATGGCATAACCATCTGCTGAATAGCCGCCTGTCAAAATGATCTTTATCGCCGAATCAGGCAGAACGTTCTTGTCCATCAGGTTATGGATGGTTTGTTTTAACGAGGCGGTATCCAGGCCAACGTTCATGTTCATCGCTTCAGCCGACCGGAAAAGCCGCGCTAAATGATCATCGATAAATATGGGCCGGTTATCAATCACCTTCAAAAAATCAAAGATGCCAAAACCGCGGTGGATGCTCAGGTCGTTTACGCCGATCTTCGCTTCGGTTTCCGGAACGATCTCATTATTTATCGAAACATATTTTGGGTTATTGTCCATAACGGGCTGTTTGATTTACAAAGAAACCCAATTTTTACGGAGAAAGAAAAACATAAAAGGCAGCTTTTTTGTCATCCTGAACGCAGTGAAGGATCTTGAAGCGATATTACCGCCTGCAATCCCGATAGCTATCGGGACCGGATGTCTGGCGTAGAAGATCCTTCACTGCGTTCAGGATGACAAATTGTGGGGTGACAAATGCCTCGGTGGGGAATACGTATTTTAATCACAACTGTGCCCTGCGTTAACAAATAAATTTCGTTATTTGTTATGCTAAAGCTTTATAGCGGGACACCCGGAGAAAAACAAACATTAAAACCACGATGTCAAAAAGCTCTATTTTAACGATTCTATTATTTATCACCGCTCATATCGCCGTTACTGCCCAACAGGTAAATGGCGAAAAACCGATCGTGATCGGTAAAACCATCAGCCTGCATTCAGAACAGCTAAGTGAAGACCGCACGCTGAATATTTACCTGCCGGATGGCTACGATCCGAACGACACTGCCCGTTATCCCGTGATCTACCTGCTGGATGGCGGCACAGATGAGGATTTTATCCATATCGTTGGATTGGTGCAGTTTGATACTTTCCCCTGGATCGCCCGTATCCCAAAGTCTATCGTGGTGGGTATTGTTAATGTTGACCGGAAAAGAGATTTTACCTATCCAACTACGCTACCTGAAGATAAGGCCCAATACCCAACAGCAGGCCATTCTGATAAGTTCCTATCGTTTTTGGGGAAAGAGTTAATGCCATTTATCGATGGGAGATATAAAACAAACGGCGCTAAAACCATTATCGGGGAGTCATTGGGGGGGCTGCTGGCCACGGAGGTCTTATTAAAACAGCCGTCGCTTTTTAGCAAATACATTATTATCAGCCCCAGTTTATGGTGGGATAACGGGTCGCTTTTGCGTTTAACACCGGTCGTCCCCCAAAAACAAATTAGCGTCTATATAGGTGTAGGGAAGGAGGGTGTGTGGCCCGCAAAAATACCACACGTAATGGAGGTGGATGCCAACCTGCTGGCTGATAAATTAAGAGACACCGGAAACAAACAAATGCATGTCTTCTTCGATTACCTGCCGCAGGAAACCCATGCTACGATCGGTCACCAGGCGGTTTTTAATGCGTTCCGTTTATTGTACCCGGTTGCCAACCCCGAATAACTGATTGTCTGTCTATGACGCCCGACGAGATTGAACAGGAAATAACTGCTATTGAAGGAGATACTACACTGTTTGACGAACGAAACTTTGAACGTCGCCTCGAAACCATTGATTTTATTGGGTTTCATCTTATTGCAGGAATTGAAGAACTACTGCAGACATCTGCTCTGCGCGACCAATTAATGCTGTTAAAACACCGGGTAGAAATAGCCAGCATCGAGTTGGAAGAGTTTGACCGCAGGCTTTTTGAAATGCTTCGCGAACAAATCAGGACGGGGGAAAGTACAGGGCAAAAATTGAGAGAACTGACCGGTAAATACTTCGATCTTAATTTCGGCGATACGCTACCACACGAAGAGCCGGGATTCGATGCCCTTGACATTTTTGTTAACGGCCTACTTTCGTTTATGGAGATGCCGGAACAAACCAAAGAGTTGGAGCCTGAAATGGTATTTTACCAAAAAACGCCCGCCAGGATAGTTTTTGGACTTGCCGAGCGGGTCAATATTACTAATGAAGATGTCTTTTTTGATATAGGCTCGGGCCTGGGCCAGGCGGTTATCCTTGTCAATCTCCTGGTTGGTGTAACGGCGGTAGGAATTGAGTTCGAACCGGCATTTTGTAAATATGGGGAGGATTGCGCCGCCGCGCTCAATTTATCGAATGTTTCCTTTGTAAATACCGATGCACGCAAGGCAGACTACTCCCGGGGAACGGTATTTTTTATGTACACCCCCTTTAGCGGCGAGATGCTCGACGAGGTTTTGGAAATACTACGGAAAGAATCATTAACAAGAAAAATTAAGATCATTACCTACGGGCCGTGTTCGCCGCAAGTCGCCGGGCAAACCTGGCTGGTTCCTGGCGGGCCGACTGGAGATAATATTTACAAATTAGCTGAATTTAGCAGCAAATGAAGCAGAACTTTCTGTCCTGGAAGCGCTTAAAAATGGCATATTTTTTATTTGTACGTATGTAGAGACGCGATGCATCGCGTCTTAGATGGTGGTTCGATTAATAAAAAATCTGACCGCTGGTTCGATTTATTAAAAATCTGATCGCTTTTTCAGAGACGCGATGCATCGCGTCTCTACGATTCCATTATGAAATCATTTTCAAACAGTTAAAGATTATCCCTTCCTTTTCGTTGACGAGCGCACAATCAGCTTTGGCTTTATGCTGATGATCTTAGGGATCACTTCTATATCTTCCTTGTTTTCTAATTCCTGAAAGTAAAGATTAGCCACCGTTTTCCCCATGTAAATGCTGAACTGATCGATGGTGGTGATGGATGGGCTGGTGATTTCAGTAAACGCCTCGTTGGAGTAACCGCAAATACCCAGTTCCGATGGCACTTTAATGCCCATCGCTGTGGCTACTTCCAATACGCCCAGGGCGGAAAAGTCGGATGTGGAGGCAAATATGGCGTCAGGCGGTTCGGCCAGGTTTAATAACTTACGGGTGGCTTTGGCGCCCAGCTCTTTGGTCCAGGCGTTCTCGATGATGAGTTCATCCAGTATGGGCATGTTATATTTCTTCAGGGCATTTAAATAGCCTGTTTTGCGCTGCCTGAAGATCTGCAGGTTCTGCGGCCCCTCCAGCAGGGCGATGCGTTTATACCCCTGTTCAATGATATGCGAAACTGCCTCCAGAGATGCCTGTTCGTTATCGTTGATCACTTTCAACGTTTCCAGCTCATCAGCCACGCGATCAAACTGTATCAGCTGGATGCCGTTATCGATCACATTTTGCAGATGCTTGTGGTCCGAACTATCTGCGCAAAGGGAGATCACCACACAATCCACATGCTGGTTGATGAGGGTGTTTACACATTTTACCTCCTTGCTTTGCAATTCGTTTGATTGGCAAATGATCAGGTTATAGCCTTTTTGATAGGACGCCTCTTCGATGCCGGCAATTACGTTTGAGAAAAAATTTTGATTGATAAAAGGCACTACCACGCCAATGGTTTTGGATTGCCCCTTGCGCAGGTTGGAGGCCAGGGTATTACGTTTATAATTTAATTCCGCAGCGGTTTTTAATATTAGCTTTTTGGTTGCTTCGTTTACATGGTTACTATTATTCAGGGCCCTGGAGACCGAAGAAGCGGCAATGTTCAGTTTCTCGGCGATGTCGTAAATAGTAGTTCGTTTTTTATTTTTCATTTATCTTATAAACTAAGCTGTACACGATTTTACCACAAAGAAAAGGCACAAAGAACACAGAGCTTTAATAGTTTGTTAATTTTATATATGATCTTTTGCCTTCTTGGCGAAGCGGTGTTTAAAATCGACTATGCAACCCTCAAAAAGCTTCTCAAAACCACAGGTCTTTGTGTCCTTTGCGAAAACCTTAGTGCACTTTGACCAAAGGTCTCCTTCGGAGCGGTTAAAAATTAAATCGATTTTATAAGTCCCACCAGCAAGTTCTGTAAAAATAATAAAATAAAGTCCCGCAATCGATTGCAGGATAAAAAAATTAATTTATTTTCGCTGTGAAGAAAGGGGAAAGAACCAGGAGTCAAGAGTCAGGAATCAAGAGAATAGTAACATTGGTGAGGAATGCTGCTATCCATTTTTGTCTTGATTCCTGTTTCTTGGTTCCTGACGCTCCAATAATAACCAATTTTAAGCATGTTACTATTAGGGATAGATATAGGTACCTCATCGGTGAAGGTCTCGGTGGTTGATGCCGCAACGCAAAAAGTGGTCGCATCGGCCCAATATCCCGACGAAGAAGCGTCAATCATCGCTCTGCAGCCGGGCTGGGCCGAACAATCACCTGATGGCTGGTGGGCATTTACCCAAAAAGCAATAGAAATTTGCAACAGCAAAGGCTTGTATAACCCGGTGGATATTGCTGCCATAGGTATCGCTTACCAGATGCATGGACTGGTTTTAGTGGATAAAGACCAGCAGGTATTGCGCAACAGCATCATCTGGTGCGACAGCCGCGCGGTTGCGATTGGCGAGAAAGCGTTTGAGGCAATAGGAGAGGAGCATTGCCTGTCGCACCTGTTGAACTCACCCGGGAATTTCACCGCTTCAAAACTGGCATGGGTAAAAGCAAACGAGCCCGAAATTTATGCCCGGATAGACAAATTTATGCTGCCCGGCGATTTTATAGCGATGCGGCTCACGGGCGAAATTTCAACCTCAATATCGTCCTTGTCCGAAGGCATATTTTACGACTTTTCCGACAATCGATTGTCAAAAGATATCATCAATTATTTTGGTTTTGACGAATCGCTTTTTCCGCCTGTCCAACCCGTATTTTCAGCACACGGCGGACTGCTGACTGCAGTCGCGCAAAAATTAAATTTAAAATCCGGCATACCGGTTAGCTATAAAGCCGGCGACCAGCCAAACAATGCGCTTTCCTTAAATGTGCTAAACCCCGGCGAGGTTGCTGCAACGGCCGGAACATCAGGCGTAATTTATGGCGTGAGCGACCAACTGGCTTATGATCAGCAATCGCGCGTAAATACATTTGCCCATGTAAATTATGCTGAGGAGCAAAAACGGCTGGGTGTACTGCTTTGCATCAACGGGGTTGGCAGCATGTACCGTTGGCTAAAAAGCATTTTTGGGTCGACAGACAGCTACCTGCAATTAAATAACAAAGCGCAGGAAGCTCCAGGCGGCAGCGAAGGCCTGCGGGTTTTACCTTTTGGCAATGGCGCCGAGCGTATGCTCAACAATAAAATTGTCGGTGCGCAATTCTGCAATATCGACCTGAATATCCATACCCAGGCCCACGTGATCAGGGCGGTGCAGGAGGGGATTGCATTTGCTTTCCGCTATGGCCTCGATATCATGCGCGAAAACGGTATGAACCCCACAGTGATCCGCGCAGGAAAAAACAACCTGTTCCTGAGCGACTTGTTTACCGAAACCTTTGTAAACATAACCGGCGTGCCCGTTGAGTTGTATAAAAACGACGGCAGCGCCGGGGCGGCACTTGGCGCCGGAATCGGGGCTAATATTTTTTCGTCCCCAAAACAGGCATTTGAGCACATGCACCCGGTACAACTGGTAGAACCAACAACAAAACAACTGGAGCCGGCCTACCAGGATTGGAAAACATTACTGGAAAAGCAATTATAACCCTAAGGCTTACGAAGTTTTTAAAACTTCGTAAGTCTGACATTGCCCGAAAACAACTGAAAAAAAAGACACGATCTAACTCGATAACTCATTAATTCAATAACTCAACAACTATGATACTCACAGGAGAAAAAGAATACTTCCCCGGCATAGGCCAGGTAAAATACGAAGGAACCCAATCAGACAACCCGCTGGCTTTCCGCTGGTACGACGAAAATAAGGTAGTGGCCGGAAAAGCGATGAAAGATCATTTACGCTTTGCCTGCGCCTACTGGCATTCGTTCTGCGGCAGCGGCGCTGACCCGTTTGGCGAACCTACCCATTTGTTCCCCTGGAACGCGAAGACCGATGCCGTTGAGCGCGCCAAAGACAAAATGGACGCGGCATTTGAGTTCATCACCAAAATGGGCCTGCATTATTACTGCTTTCATGACGTGGATGTGGTTGACTACACCAACGATGTAAACGAAAACGACAGGCGCCTGCAGGCTTTGGTTGAATATGCCAAACAAAAGCAAGCTGCCAGCGGTGTAAGACTGTTATGGGGCACCTCAAACCTGTTCAGCCACCGCCGGTATATGAACGGAGCTGCAACCAATCCCGATTTTCATGTGCTTAGCCATGCCGGAGCGCAGGTAAAAGCAGCGATGGACGCGACAATCGCGCTCGGCGGCGAGAACTATGTGTTCTGGGGTGGACGTGAAGGATATATGTCTTTGTTAAATACGGATATGAAACGCGAACAGGAACACCTGGCCCGTTTTTTACATACGGCGAAAGATTATGCCCGCAAGCAGGGCTTTAAAGGCACCTTCTTTATCGAACCAAAACCCTGCGAGCCAACCAAGCACCAGTACGATTACGATGCCGCAACCGTACTGGGCTTTTTGCAGAAGTACGACCTGATCAACGATTTTAAACTTAACCTCGAGGTTAACCATGCCACGTTAGCCGGCCACACCTTTCAGCATGAATTAACCGTAGCTGCCGGCGCCGGGCTGCTGGGCTCGATCGACGCCAACCGCGGCGATATGCAAAATGGCTGGGATACCGACCAGTTCCCGAATGATATTAATGAAGTGACCGAGATCATGATGATCATTTTAGAAGCCGGCGGCTTCCAGGGTGGTGGCATCAACTTTGATGCAAAGATCCGCAGAAATTCCACCGACCCGGCCGACCTGTTTTATGCGCACGTGGGCGGCATGGATATTTTTGCCAGGGCCTTGATCACTGCTGATAATATCCTCCAAAAATCAGAATACCTAAAGCTGCGTAAAGACCGTTATGCCTCCTACGATGCCGGCAAGGGAAAAGATTTTGAAGCAGGAAAGTTATCGCTTGAAGACCTGCGGACCTATGCTGTCGAAAACGGCGAGCCTGCAACCACCAGCGGTAAGCAGGAATATATTGAGAATTTGATCAACAGGTATGTTTAGTTAGTTGATGGGGTTGATTAAGTTGATTGAGTTAACTAAGTTAGAGGACTAAAAACCTAATCAACTTAATCCAACTCAATCAACTCAATCAACCAAATAAACTTTTAACTAAAAAATAACTATAATTGTCAACCAAACAATTAAACCAATAAAAAACTAAAATATGAGCTTGAAAACCCTCTCTATCGGCGACTGGGCCGTGTTTCTTGTCTACTTTGTCATTGTGTCGCTATACGGCCTTTGGATATACAAACGTAAAAACAAAAGTGACGGCACCTCCAAAGGTTATTTCCTGGCCGAAGGGTCATTAACCTGGTGGGCAATTGGAGCTTCACTGATCGCTTCGAACATCTCGGCTGAACAGATGGTGGGGATGAGCGGCTCGGGCTTTAAAATGGGGCTGGCCATTAGCACTTACGAGTGGATGGCTGCGGCAACGCTGGTAATAGTAGCGGTATTTTTTATACCGGTTTACCTTAAAAACAAAATAGCCACCATGCCGCAGTTTCTTCACCAGCGGTATAATGGTACAGTGGCGATGACCATGGCGATTTTCTGGCTGATGTTGTACATTGTTGTAAACCTGATGTCGATACTCTATTTAGGCGGGGTAGCAATAGCCGGTATTTCAGGATTAAACCTCAAGTTCGTTATTGTTTTATTGGCTGTCTTCTCGATAATTATAACATTGGGTGGTATGAAAGTGATTGGTTATACCGATGTGATCCAAGTGTTTTTCCTTGTGCTGGGCGGCCTGGCAGCTACCTATATCGCCCTGAACCTGATCAGCGAAAAAGCCGGTACTACCGGCCTCTGGAATGGCTTTAAGCTGTTGCGGGCAAATGCAAGTGACCACTTCCAAATGATATTTCATAAGGGAAACGCTAACTATCTGGATTTGCCGGGTCTTTCGGTGCTTATCGGTGGTATGTGGATCACCAATTTAAATTACTGGGGGTGTAATCAATATATCACCCAAAGGGCACTCGGCGCCGATCTAAAAACGGCCCGTTCGGGTATTCTTTTCGCAGCTTTCCTGAAGTTGCTGATGCCGGTGATCGTAGTACTTCCGGGTATAGCCGCATATGCACTTTACCAGCAAGGCATGTTTCACCAGGAAATGTTAAGCTCAAAAGGCGTTTTAGATGTGAATAAGGCTTATCCATCCGTACTTAATTTATTACCGAGTTATTTGAAAGGGCTTTCATTTGCAGCATTAACAGCTGCTATTGTGGCTTCGTTAGCAGGTAAGGCCAATAGTATTGCCACCATATTTACGCTGGACATCTACAAAAAAGCAATCAAAAAAGATGCAACTGAAAAAAACCTGGTGAATACCGGTAAGGTAGCGATAGTGGTTGCAATGATTTTGGGCGTAATACTATCATTTGTTATCGGCGATATGTTAATGGGCGAAGGTAAACAGGGTTTCCAGTACATACAGGAGTACACCGGCTTTGTATCGCCAGGTATCTTTGCGATGTTTATTTTAGGCTTCTTCTGGAAAAAGGCGACTTCAAACGCGGCATTGTTCGCAACTATCGGCGGCCTGGCGTTTGCCATTGTATTCAAGTTTCTGCCTTATTGGACCAACCTTTCCTTCCTGTCACCCTATGGCTTTTCAAAACTGAATGCCGATAAAGTGTACGAAATTCCTTTTCTGGACAGAATGGGCTTCGTCTTCATTATCTGTATGGTAGGCATGTATATCATATCGATGATCGAAAACGCCAAAGGTTTGCGGACTAACGGATTGGAAGTTGACGTAAACATGTTTAAAACCAACAGGGGTTTTGCGATCGGCGCTATCGCAGTCGCCGTTATCCTTACCTTTTTGTATACCATATTCTGGTAATAACAACGCATAAAAGAATAGCGATGGGCTTGGATGCCTATCGCTATTCTTTTTGAACGCAGATGGAAGAACGCAGAATAAAACTGCGATTGCAAGCATTAATCCTATTTTTGGACTGAATAAGATAAAACTATGTTCAGTGATTTAGAACAAACTTTCAGATGGTATGGCCCCAATGACGCCGTAACTTTAGCCGCGATCAGGCAAACCGGCGCCACCGGGATTGTTAATGCCCTGCATCATATTCCCTGCGGGGAAGTGTGGAGCTCTGCTGAAATAAAACAGCGACAGGATATGATCAACGAGGCTGGTTTCCGCTGGTCGGTTGTGGAGAGTGTAAATATTCATGAAAGCATAAAAACAGCCGGTGATTTAAGGGATAAGTACATCGAAAACTATATCGCCACACTAAAAAATCTAAGTGAAGCCGGTATAAAAACCGTATGCTACAACTTTATGCCGGTACTGGACTGGACGCGCACTGACCTGGATTTCCGGCTGCCAAACAATGCTTCCGCGCTCAGGTACCATGCGCAGGCCTTAGTTGCATTTGACCTTTTTATCCTGGAGCGCGAAAATGCCCTCAATGAATTTTCAGCAGAGCAGCAGCGGCATGCCAAGGAGTACCTGGATAGCCTGAGCACTGATGAAAGGCAGCATTTAACCAATACCATCATGGCAGGATTGCCAGGCACCGACGATGTTTACATCATAGCCGAATTTAAAGAAGAGCTAAAAAAATACCAGCATGTTGATACCAAAGCCCTGAAGGAAAACCTTGCCTGGTTTTTAAAGGCAATTATACCCGAGGCGGAAAAGCTTGGTATAAAAATGTGCATCCACCCGGATGACCCTCCGTTCCCGATACTGGGCCTGCCCAGGGTTGTATCGACAGAAAGTGATTTGGAAGATGTGATAAATGCTTGTCCATCGGCCAGCAACGGCATCACTTTTTGCACCGGTTCTTTAGGCGCGAGGGGCGATAACGATTTGCCGGCGATGATCGGCAGGCTTGGGCCACATATACATTTCCTTCACCTGCGTAATGTCCAGCGCGAGCCGGATGGCAGTTTTTACGAGGCTGATCACCTGGGCGGAAGCACGGACATGTATGCGGTGATGAAAAGCGTTGTGCTAGAGCAAAAAAGACGTGCTGAAAACGGCCGGTACGACGTAGGTATTCCAATGCGCCCCGACCATGGCCATAAATTGCTGGATGATTTTAACTATAAAACCTTCCCTGGTTATTCGGTTATCGGGAGGCTAAAAGGGCTTGCAGAATTGCGCGGTTTAGAGATGGGGGTAAAGAGGAGTCTGATTGTTTAGGAAAGTCCGAAAGTCCGAAAGTCCGAAAGTCCGAAAGTCCGAAAGTCCGAAAGTCCGGAAGTCCGAAAGTCCGGAAGTCCGGAAGTCCGGAAGAGACTGCGGCTGGCCATTCGGCGAAAATAGCTATTGGATTATCAACTTAATTTTTACCACAGAGAACGCTAAGAAGGCGCAGAGAACACAGAGAAAAAAACTGACAAACTATTAAAGCTTTGTGGCCTCTGTGTCTTCCACTTTGTGTTCTTTGAGGTAAAACTTTCGTAATGTTTAGTTAAATGGAAGTCCCTCGGAGACTGCAACTAACAAACGGTATCGCTACTCATTTGATCAATGGTTTTTTTAACCAGGCGCGACATCTCATTCAATTGGTTTAAAAGCAGGGACTTTTTTACATGTTCCTTCGCCGCCTTCTCCACATCTCTTATCCGCTGGATCAGGTCGTGAATGTCGAGGTTGTCGATACTGGGTTTTATCTTATGGGCAACGGCGGCAACACGGTCAAAGTCATCTTCTTCGCATGCAGCAATCATTTCATCCACCATCTGTGGCGCCTGTTCACAAAAAATCCGCATCATTTTTTGCACAAAAGCAGCGTTCCCCCGGCTCATCGCCTTTAGCTTTGTCAGGTCGTACAAAGGTCCTTTATCTGTTGCGGTTTCAATTTGAGTGATCTTTAGCGCCGCGCCTCTTAAACAATTGTCAATAGACGCCAAAAACTGTTCTTCAACAAAAGGTTTGGAAATATAATCGTCCATCCCGCTGGCCATACATTTCTCCCGTTCACCCTGTATTGCATTGGCGGTAAGCGCGATCATCGGCACGCTTACACCCATTTCCCTGAGTTTCCGGGCCGCATCAAAACCGTTTAAAACGGGCATTTGTATATCCATCAAAACCAGGTCGGGCTTTTCTTCAATCATCTTTATAGCCTGCTCACCGTTTTCGGCATTTATAATTTCAGCACCGTAGTTTTGTAATATCACCTCGGCAAGCAGGCGGTTCATGTCGTTATCATCCACCACCAGTATCTTTTTGCCTGATAAAAAGCCTTCTTCAAAGGTTGTCGTGCTTTTTACCGGCACCTCGGCAGTGGTACCTTTATTTAGCGCGATAATAAACGAAATTGTGGTTCCAGCCCCCTTTTTGCTTTTGGCGTATATTTTTCCGCCCATCAGTTCAACCAGTTCCTTACAGATACTCATCCCAAGGCCGGTGCCGCCGCGCGTACGGGTGGTCGATTCATTTTCCTGGCTAAACTTGTCAAACAAGTGTTCAATAAACCCTTCGTCTATGCCAATACCGGTATCTTTTACCTGCACCTGCAGCGTCTGGGTATTAGCATTTTCTTCTAAAACATTAATGGAGAGTTCAACCTTACCTTTGTCGGTAAATTTTATGGCGTTACTGACCAGGTTTGTGAGTACCTGGCTGATGCGATGGGGGTCGCCGACAAACACCGGTGAAATATTTTCATCAAAGTTTGACACCGTCAGCGCCAGTCCTTTTTCTTCAGCGCTGAACGCCATGACACCCAGCGTTTGACCGATGAGCTCCTTAAAGCTGAAGCCGATACTTTCCATCTGTATCTTCCCTGCTTCGATCTTTGCCAGGTCAAGTATATCGTTGATGATGGATAACAAATTGCCGGCGGCCGAATGTATCGTGTTTAAATAAAGCAGCTGTTTATCGTCGAGCGATGTTTTACTTAACTGGTTGCTCATGCCGATGATCGCGTTCATAGGCGTACGAATCTCGTGGCTCATGTTTGCTAAAAACATCTCCTTGGTTTTGGCCAGGTGCTCCGCATTTTGTTTTTCCTGGGTAACGCTCACAAGGCTTTTTTCCGAAATGGCCATACCCGTTACATCCTGCGCAAAACCCTTAAGGTAAGCCGCGTTGCCTTTGCGATCGCTGTGGATCAACAGTTTGGCGCGGATATATTTAATGGTATCATTTATTGCCTGTGTTCTGAAATTCAGCATCACGGATTGGCGGCTTGAAATAGCAAAATCAATTTCGTTTCTCACCATTTCCCGGTCGTCCGGATGCACGCATTCAATAAATTTCTCCATCGAAGGTTTGGTGTCACTCGTATAACCAAGTATCCTGGTTAGCCCCGCCGACCATTTGGTTTCCTGCGACCTGAGCTCAACTTCCATACTTCCGATACTGGCGATCTTTTCCGCTTCGGTTAAAAAGGCTTCGTTGGTTATCAGTTCCTTTAAAAACTGCAGCTGTTCTTTTTCAAGTTCTGCCTTTTCAAGAGCGTTGACTATTGCCGAGGGCAGCCGCTGCATCCTGTCCTTCAACACATAATCCGTGGCGCCGTCGCGCATGATGTCAACTGCAAACTCTTCGGAAACTGTAGCGGTAACCAGAATAAAAGGAATATTGTAAGCGCCTTCTTTAAGTATCTTTATAGCATCAAGGGAATTAAAACCCGGGAGGGAGTGATCTGAAAGAACGATATCTGGCACGAATCTTTTCAGTGCCTTTATAAAATCGGTCCGGTTATCAACTACTATTTTTTCGTAGGCGATCGGCGACCTCCGCAGCACATCTTCTACAAGCAGCGCATCGGTTTCGACGTCTTCCAGATGAAGTATCTTTATAGTTTGATTCATTGACCGGTTGCGTTTGGTAATAATAGCCTACGTGCATTACTGGGTTTATATAAAAAATTGTACCGGTTGTTTTTTACTGTGCATTTTGTTCATTATCAGTTGTATACAAAAACGCGCCAGTGTGGCGATTCCAAAATTTAGAATTTATTCCCCCGGCGGGAAACTTTTATAGTGTCAGTTCGCCGCTTTGCAGCATTTTATAGATCGTACTTTTTCCAATATCAAGGGCCTTTGCAGTCGCTATAACATCTTTGCCATTCTTTTCCAGGTAATGTTTAATGATATCGCATTCATATTCTCTCAGTGTCTTATGTTCATTTACGAAAAAGTCACCTTTTTTGATCGAATTGAGGTTGATATCGCCCTGCGTTATTTCGTTGTCTTCGCACATTACTACGGCAAGGTCCATAATGGCCCTTAACTCCCGGATGTTTCCGGGGAAACTATAGTGAAGCAGCCGGTCCCGAACTTCTTTTGAAATAGTGACTGCGGGCAACTTATTTTGCGTCGTAAATTCATTGGCAAAATGTTTGGCCAGGATCAATACGTCGTTTCCTCTTTCCCGTAATGGCGGCAGCGTGATGGGGAGGCCGATGATACGGTAATACAGGTCTTCCCTGAAAGTTCCTTTTTTAACTTCGTCCTGCAAGTTTTTGTGTGTTGCCACTATCAGGCGGATATCGAGTTTCACAGTCTCATTACCGCCTATCCTAACCACCTCCCGTTCCTGCAAAACCCGAAGGATCTTGCTTTGCATGCTCAGGTCCAGTTCGGCTATTTCATCCAAAAAAATAGTGCCACCGTTTGCCTCTTCAAATTTCCCCGCCCTGCGGCCAATAGCGCCGGTGAACGCACCTTTTTCGTAACCGAACAACTCGCTTTCCATCAGTTCATGGGGTATGGCCGCCATGTTTACCGGTACAAATGCCTTTTTTCGCCGATCGCTGCTGTAGTGGATAGCCTTGGCAGCTACCTCCTTGCCTGTGCCGGTTTCGCCAGTGATGGACACATTGATGTTTGTTTTGGAGGCCTTTTCCATTAGCCCGAAAACCTTTTTCAACGCGTCGCTCTGGCCGATGATCGTTTTTTCGAACGAAAATTTTTGGCCCAATTCTTCCTTTAAAACCTCAACTTCCCTTTTCAGCGTTTGATTTTCCTTTATCCGGATAACGGCGTTCCACAGCAGGTCTTTCGTGGAATCGTCTTTTACCAGGTAATCATTGGCGCCCATTTTCAGCAGCTTTACGGCAACTTTGATGTCCTCCTGCGAGCTGATGATGATCACCGGCACTGACGGGTTAATTTCCCTTATTTTTTGATAAAGCTTGTCGCCGGATATGTCAGGCAACGAAAAGTCGACCGTAACCAGGTCGGGTTGCAGGTACATTTGGTTGAGGCAGTCTTTTCCCGTCTCAAACCTGGTGATTTTATAGTCAGGATTAAGGCTAAGATGATACTCCAGGAGCTCACCATACCAGGGGTCGTCCTCTACAATATAAATATTATACATAGCATTGGCGGTTTATAATTGCCTGGTTAAAGTATATTAAAGGTACTCATTATTCCTCACACTATTAAAAATATATTCCCGAATAAAGACACATTCCACTAAATAAATTTAACGCTCGAAAATGGAAATCATTGACACGGGAGTGCTTCCTATTGTCGTCCCGAATGCCGTTTCACCTATTAACGGCGTTTGCCTAATGACATTAAACAGGCAGCTCCACCACAAATTCTGTCCCCTTACCCAATTCGCTCATTACGGTTATTTTACCCCCCAGCGCCTCCGTCTGCATCTTCACCATGAACAAGCCCATTCCTTTGCCCTCCACCGAGAAATCAAAGCGTTTATACAATCCAAATAAGTGCTGGCCAAATGTTTTGAGGTCCATCCCTTTGCCATTATCCGAAAAATGAATTAATATTTTGCCAGCTTTTTTGTGAGTTTTAATAGCGATTTGCGGATTATCTTCGCTTCGGCGGTATTTTATTCCATTAATGATCAGGTTTTGGAATATGCTGTACAAATAGCTTTTAATGGTCGCTATTTCTGAGACTTCTTCGAAATCACAATTAATAACAGCATGGTTTTTATCGATAACCTGCTTTATATCTGCGCTTATTTCTTCAACCAGTTTTGGCAGCGACACCGTTTCTCTCCTTTCGTTCACGGCCTTTCCTGTTTGTAAAATATTATTCAGGTCAAGGATCACCCCGTCGAGGTTATTTACGGAGGTGGACAGTGCTTTTATCGTTTCTACGCATTCTTCATCCGCATAATCATAAAAGCCCAGCAACGTGGATAAACCCATAATATTGGCTATAGGCGCCCTCAAATTGTGCGATACAATATAGGTAAACTGCTCCAGATCCTGGTTGCGCTGCAGCAGGTCGGCCGTCATTTTTTCGCGATCCAGGTCGGCATTTTTCTTTTCCGTAATGTTTTTCATCGTCAGCACGATGCCCAGGTTTTCCCGCAGCTCGTTAAATATGCCGGTCCAACATACATCAAACCATTCTTTTCCTCCTTTCGCGGTGTCGTATATAGCCTCGTAGTTAACACCTTCGCCTCCTTTTACTTTTTGAACGATATTATTTACAATCGGCCAGCGTTCTTTCACAAAATAATTGAATGCTGACTTGCCGATGTCTAAGTTCTTTCCAAAAATCTTTTTGGACTGCCGGAAGGCATTACTGTTGTACGAAACCACCTTCAGATCAGTATCCAGCAGTACAATGTTCAGGTCGGTATTTTCAAAGACGGAGCGCATGTTGGCTTCTGATTTCAGCAGGCTGAGCTCGTCTGTTTTTTGTTGGGTAATATCCCGCGAAAAGCAGGACAATCCAATCACCTGCCCGCCCTCGCGTATCGGGTTGATAGAATAGCTGAGGTAAATTTTGCCGTTGTTAAATGGATATTCGTTGACAAAATGAAGCGTTTCGCCGCTTAATGCCCTCGCATAATTATCTTTCCATTTATCCGCGGTTTTTTCATCAAAAGTGTGCAAAAGTTCATTGGCATTAAGGCCGTGTTGAATGTCGAATCCGTAGGCAAGCTTTATTCCGCTCTTAAAATGTTCGTTAAACGTTATAAAATTGAGATGCAGGTCAAGTGAGTAAACCATATCGGTGGTATTTTCAATAATGGCTGATAAATTGGCTTCCGAGCGTTTCAACGCTTCCTCATCTTCTTTGCGCTGGGTGATATCTGTAACCATAGCCAGCGTGCCCAGGAACCTCCCTTCGTTATCGAGCATGCCATTGGTAGTGATCGAGCAAGTAAGCGCCGCCCCGTTTTTTGTTATAAACCGGGATTCGTGTGTTTCTATAATGCCCTGTTCCCGTTGCTGTACCCGTTTGATCGACTTGATCTTGTCATCGGTGGGCATAAAATCAAAAGGGTACCTGCCCATTATTTGTTCGGTACTATATCCCAGCATGTCGCACACTTTTTTATTGACGAAAATGGTGACCATATCCTGGTCGATCACCCAGATCCCTTCCTGCGCGGTTTCCACTATGCTACGGTACTGCTCTTCACTTTCGGCCAGTTTTTGCTCGCTCAGTTTACGTTCAGTGATATTAATGTGCGCAACTACCACGCCCTTTTGTTTGGCATCGGCCAGGGGTGCTACCACTGCCTGGAACCATCTTTGTTCCTTAAGAGAATGGCAGGGGTACTCCATAGTGAACTCCGGCAAATCGCCGGCAATGACTTTTCTAATGCCCTCTGCCATAGCTATGCCGGCCTCTTCATCCCTCCATTTAGCCGCGGCCGCAATTTCAATATAATTACTGCCTATGGCATAGTTTGGACTTTTGAGGCCATTATTATCGGCAAATTTCTTCCACGAATCATTTACTTCAATTATTTTACCGTTTTCATCAAGGAGAGCAATATTTGATGGCAGGGCATTCAATATGGCCGACTGGGTTTCTGCAGCGTCACGGACGAACTTATTGGCTTTTTCGACTTGCTCCTCTGCTTTTATGCGAGCAGTGATATCCCGGCTAACACCGTCGATGCGAAGCAATGTGCCTTTGTCGTCCAGCGTCGGGATGATCTTGCTTTCCACCCAGCGTACGCTTTTGTTTTTATGGATTATTTTATACGGATACAAAACTGTTTCGCCGGCTCTAAACCGGTCTTCGTTTTGTCGCACAATGTCTTCACTGTCCGGGTGGATCAAATTGCGCCTCACATACGGGTCGGTTAAAAACTCTTCCTGCGTGTAGCCGTAAAGTCTTTTGCAGGCAGGCGATATTTGTATCATCCGGTTTTTGACCATATCGCGCGAAAAGAAAACCTCATCTATGGTATTAAACAGGCGGTTAAGTTCCTCAAATGCCTTTTGCTTTTCCGCCGCGAGCCGGTATTTTTCAATCGCATTATGCACTGCATTTGGCAACCGCTGCAACCTGTCTTTCAGGATGTAATCCGCGGCACCCATATGTATGATGCTGACTGCAAATTCTTCGGAGATGGTAGCGGTAATAAGTATAAATGGGATGGACAGGCCACTTTTTTGCAGTATTGCCAACGCCTCCGTGGAGTTAAACGAAGGGAGTGAATGGTCGGAAAGAATGATGTCCGGTTTAAACCCGGTAAGTGCAGCGGTGTATCCCTCTTCGTTGTCGACATCAAGCTTTTCAAAATTCACACCGGCTTTTTCAAGTGTGTACCTCACCAGCATGGCATCGGTTGGCTCATCTTCAAGGTGCAATATTTTTATTGGGGTATTCATATTGTTCAAATGGGAGGGGCCTGGTTAATAATGAGCCAGTACAAACCCAACTCGGAAACCGCCTTGACGAATTCGTCTGTATGGATGGGTTTTACCACGTAGCTGTTAACCCCAAGGTGGTAGCTGGTAATAACGTCCTGCTCCTCGCGCGAGGATGTCATCACCACCACGGGTATAAATTTGGTCAATTTGTTCCCTTTCAGTTTTTTGAGCACTTCAATACCATCAACTTTGGGCATTTTCAGGTCCAGCAATATCACTTTGGGTTTTTTGTCGATCTGCCGCTCCGAATATTCGCCTCTGGCAAAAAGAAAATCGAGCGCCTCGGCGCCATCTTTCACGTGGAACAGGTGATTAGCCAGGTTTATTTTATTTAAAGTATAAATGGTAAGCTCGGCATCTTCCATGTTATCTTCTACCAGCAATATTTCTACTTCGTTATAGCTCATCTTATTGGTTTTTTAAATTATTCTTGTTTTACCGGCAGACTAAAATAAAATTTGGCCCCTTTGCCGGGTTTCGCTTCGGCCCAGAGTTTACCCTGGTGCCTGTCAATTACCCTTTTCACCAGCGCCAGGCCCACGCCGGTACCTTCAAATTCATCCTTACGGTGCAGGCGCTGGAACACCCCGAATAGCTTACCTGCGTATTTCATATCGAAGCCGACGCCATTGTCCTTTACATAATAGGTTACGATGTTTTCACTCACTGTTGCGCCTACCTCAACTACCGGATTGTCAATTTTCGAGGAATATTTTAAAGCATTTCCCAGCAGGTTCATCCAAACCTGTTTTATCATGCTGCCGTCAGCCTCGCAGGCTGGTAACTTTTGTATTTTAAAATCATATGTTTTATCAACATCATAAGTCAGCTCGCTGATGCAGCCCCTAACCATTGCCTGCATATCAACCGCATTGAATTTTACTTCTTTGCGGCCCAATTTTGAAAACTCCAGCAGGTCGTCAATCAGTTGGCCCATCAGCATGGCATTATTTGAAATGGTGTTCACAATGCGGTTGCGGTCAGCGGGCGACATGGTATCATATCCCTCTTTCAGCATCATGGAGAATCCGCCAACAGCGCGCAACGGTGTGCGCAGATCGTGCGACACAGAGTACGAGAATGCCTCCAACTCTTTGTTGGCCGCTTCCATTTGGCGGGTGCGCTCTACCACCTTTTGCTCAAGGTTTTCATTTAAAAGATGGATGTCGCGTTCAGCCCTTTTGCGCACGGTAATATCCCTTATAAAGGCGGACACTCCTCCCTCCGAAGGATAAACGTGGTCTTCGGCCCAAAGGTCTAAGGGCTCGTAATAATCCTCCAGGGTAACATAACGCTGCTCGCTGAGTGCCTGGTTAAATCCTTTTCGTACAGCTGGGCTCGCGGCTGGAAATTCATCCCAGATGTATTTTCCAACTACCGCTGCAGGTGACAGGCCGGTCATCTCGCCAAATCGATTATTTAAATAGGTAAAACACAGGTTGTTGTCAAGGGCGAAAAAACCATCGGTTATCCGCTCCAGTATGTTTTCAATTTGATCGTTTTTGCTTTTTATGAGTTGTTCGGTTTTTTTGCGTTCGGTTATATCTCTTGCGAATACTGACAATCCACCTGCCCAGGGATACACATGGTCTTCCACCCATATGTCAAAAGGGGCATAATAATATTCAAAGGTGACATATTGCTGCTCGCGAAGCGCCTGTTCAAAAGCCTCATGCGCCGGTGATCGCATAGCGTGTGGGAATACGTCCCAAATATATTTTCCGATCGTATCAGCCTGGCTAAGACCTGTAATCCCACTCAGTCGCGTGTTTACATAGGTGAAGCAGAAGTCCTTATCTATGGCGAAAAAGCCCTCGGCAATGCTCTCCAGGATATTTTCAATCTGCTCGTTTTTGCTTTTTATCAACCGTTCGGCTTCTTTGATGTCGGTTATATCATAGGTAAATGAATAATAGCCATTTACAACACCGTCTTGTATATCGGGCACATAGTGCTGCTTATAGCATTTCGCAATTCCCGGTCCGCCTGGCGCTTGGTATTCAAATATTTGCTCTTCGCCCTGTAATACTTTTTCCGTGTGCTCTCTCAATACTTCGGTACCTGGAAGTTGACTATCTAATAGCCACCGCCCGGATGAGCCGATCATTTCGTCGTACCGCTTTCCTAAAAAATCGAGCGTTGTTTTGTTGGCGAACAGGCAGGTCAGGTCTGCCGACCAGTAGGCGATCATGCCGGGAACGTTATCGGTAACTGCCTTAATTAAACGCTCGCTTTCCGCCAGTTTTTCACGGCTAAGCTTCCGTTCCGTAATATCGGTGCATATTTCCAAATATTGGTAAACCTTGCCTTTTTCGTCAATGAACGGCACAATTGTGCTCACTACCCAGTAAATACTGCCATCCCTGGCCCGGTTTTTTAGATCGCCCTTCCATATCCCGCCGGCCGCAATCGTATCCCACAGGTTTTTAATAAATTCTTTGGAATGAAAGGCCGAGTTGACCGTTCGATGATCGTTACCAACCAAATCTTCAATATCATATTTTGATATCGTACAAAAATTATTATTTACACGTTTGATGATCCCGTCCTTGTCGGTGATGGATACGATGGATGCCTGGTCCAGGGCATATTTATAATCCGATAGTTCCTTAACGGTCCGGCGCTGTTCCTCCTCGGCAATTTTTTTATCGGTTACATTCCTGAAATTGCAAACGATGGCTTTTATGGCTTCGTCATGCAGCATATTGGTAAACGTGCCCGACATCCACATATACCACCCGTTCTTATGCATGATACGATACAGATACTCTACCGGGGTTGCTGGTTTGTCGATAACGTCGGCAAAAATTTTCCGCGCAAGGGCGAGGTCATCCGGGTGGACCAGTTCGGGGATCTTAATATTAAAAAATTCTTCGTTGGTCCAGCCGCTGATTCTTTCAGCCGACTTGCTTCGGTAAAATGTCTTAAAATTTTGGTCCAGCAGGGCGATACCGTCGTTAATACTTTCTACCAGCGCGTGGTAACGCATCTCATTTTTAATGATGGTTTCAGTGTTTTCGGTTACCCTGCGTTCCAGTTCGGCATTTTGTTCTTCCTTTTGGTCTTCTGCGGCCTTCCGGTCGGTCATGTCGCGGGTTACCTTGGCAAAACCAAGTAATTTGATTTCATCATCGTATAATGGGGTAAATACGATATTAGCCCAAAACATCGACCCATCCTTGCGCACGCGCCAGCCCTCCCGCTCGAAAGATCCCTTGGCTAATGCTTCCTTTAAGTTTTCTTTCGGTTGGTTTGCCCTGATCTCTTCCGCCGAATAGAAAATGGAGATGTGTTTGCCGATGACCTCCTGTTCCTGGTAGCCCTTTATATTTTCGGCGCCCTTGTTCCAGGTCAGGATAAATCCTTTCGGATCGATCATAAAAATTGCATATTCCTTAACGCTGGAGATCAATAAGCCGAACAGCTTATCGCCTACGTTAGTAATTAATTGTGCCCGGTTTAAATCGTTAGTTCTCAAATTAGCATCGGCTTTAAAAAATAGTTTCATAAACAGTCCGAGATCATCACTCTACCTTTACACTATTTTCTCTTGCCGGGCGAAATTTAGCATGCATGCGGGGTGAACACTTCTGCTTATACAAATATCAATAAACCTTTGAGGAATAATATGATACTTTATCACTTTTTTGTTGTTTTTTATCACAACCGTGTTCAAACATGCAAATTTTGCTAAGCGGATTTGGTTTGTGTAAACTACCTCGGATTAAATTTTAAAAAACAGGGAATGTTTTTAGTGAAAGTTAAATACTTTAAGGAGGCTTAACAAGGGGTGAAAACACGGTATTTTGAGTAGGTGTAATCCGCAATTGTTGCGTACTGCCGGGGGTGTTAAAAATATCCTTTTTTTAAACCAGGCATTGGCCACTTATTATAATATTACTATTGGTTCTGCCTTTCAAATAACCGAATGCCAAAGGGTTCGCTTATTTGTTACCCGGTTGAACGCTAACCCGCCAAAATTTTAAAAAAATCACAATCTCACCCTTTACTAATAAGCAAGGTTTTTTCGTGATAACCGCGCGGTGACCCTTAAATTATTCTTTCTTAACAATAGTGGATTTTTTATCGGTTTGTTTAGTATTTGTTAACTTTTTGTTGTTACCGGATAAATGTTCGCGTAACATTTCCGGGATAGTTTTACGGCGATAAATTAAAATCGCACATGAAACAAAACTTACTTATGAAAATTGCACGGTTACTGTTCCCGCTGGTAATTGTGTGTTTTTTTTGCAGCAACGTGTTTGCGCAAAATACGGCAGTCAGGGGTATCGTTTTAGATAACAATGGACAGCCGCTGCCCGGCGTAAGCGTTACCGTTAAAGGCACAACCCGTGGCACCGTTACCGGTGTTGAAGGCCGTTTTACGATTGCAGCCGAAAAGGGAGAAATACTGGTAGTACGTACTATAGGCTTTGAAGTGCAGGAAGTAACGATCGGAACCGAAAATTACGTTTCAGTTCAGTTAAAACAAACTACCAGCACCCTTAACGAAGTGGTTGTTACCGCATTGGGTGTTAGGAAAGAGTTTCAAAAACTTGGTTACTCCCAAACACAGATCAACGGAGACGACTTAACCCAGGCCAGGGACGCCAACCCCCTGCAATCGATGGAAGGCAAAGTAGCCGGCTTGAGCATAGGCTCAAGCTCGGAATTTTTTGGCGCACCAACCGTTGTTTTGCGCGGCAGTAAAGACATACTTTATGTAATAGACGGCGTACCCGTTGAGTCGGACACCTACGATTTCAATCCCGACGACGTTGAAACCTACACTGTGCTGAAAGGCCCCAACGCTGCGGCGCTGTATGGTTTCAGAGGTATAAACGGCGCCATCATCATCACCACAAAAAAAGGAACGAAAGACAAGAAAGGATGGCAGATTGATTTTAACAGTACTACCGAAGCCGAAAAAGGCTTTGTGGTTGAGCCCCAGGCCCAAACCGAATACGGCCGCGGTACAAACTATCAGTACGCCTATGGCAATCGTTTGTATGATAACACACAGCGTTTGCCGGAATGGGGCCCCCGTTTTGACGGAGTTTTTCAAACTACCCAATTTGACAGTCCCTATAATACAGTGACAGGTGTGCGTACGCCAACGCCGTGGTCAGCCAGGGGAGCAAACAATTTTGAAAACTTTGTTCAAACAGGCTATACAACAACCAATTCGCTTGCCATTGCTGCCAGCGGGTCAAACTACAATATTCGTATATCCTACGGACACACCTTTCAGCAGGGAGACTTTCCCAATACCAAGCTGAATATCGATAACTTTAAAATCGTCGCCGGTTACGACATCACTCCAAAGTTACGTGTAGACGCTGATTTAAATTTAAACCTTCAATATTCGCCAAATATCCCCGACCCAAGCTATGGCCCTAATAGCTACATGTACATGTTCAAAGTCTATGGGTCATCAGATTACCCGATCGATGGACTGAAAAACATTTACCAGGGCCCGCAGGGTGTACCTAACCTGGTTCAGTATGCACAGGAATATGGTCGTGAAAATAACCCCTGGTTTATCGCCGATAAATGGCTCCGCGGCCGTGATAACCAGGTTGTAAATGGTTCATTGGCATTAACTTACAAGTTTACCGATGAGTTGAACGTAAAATTGCGCACCGCGCTGGATACCTACAATGAGCTGAATACCGAGCAGGTTCCATCGTCGACCAACCTAAACGAATACCTCCCATGGTATTATTTTGGCTGGTATGGCGATTACAGGCAGGATCAGCGCAATTTGCTTGAAAACAACACCGACCTTACGTTAAACTATAATACCAAAATTGCTAAAACCTGGGATTTGACAGCCCTGGTAGGCGCTAATGAGCGTTCATTCAGGTACCTTTCCGACTGGGCAACTACCAAGGATCTTTCGATACCGAATGTATACAACCTTGATAACTCGCTGAACCCGATTCTCGATTACAATTTTAACTCGAAAATGCAGGTTAACAGCGCTTACTACTCCGTTGACTTTGGCTATAAAAACTATATCAATATCAATACCACCGGGCGGGTAGACAACCTCTCTACGCTGCCCTCCGGCAACAATACCTTCTTCTATCCTTCGGTGTCTGTCAGTTCAGTAGTTAACGACTACGTTAAGCTGCCTGAGTTTATATCGTTCTTCAAAATCCGCGGTTCATTTGCTGATGTTAAAGGCGGCCTTACCAACCCTTATATAGGTACGTCGTATAACGCAGTTCAGTCAACCGCATTGGGCACCGGCTGGAATGGTTACGCGCTCAGCAACCTGTTGGGTTACGGATCGGAGCTGTATACGCCTTATAACGGGCCAACTTACATCAACTCAAACCCATCGGCTCCTACCACTTACTACAATGGTTCGCCATCGGTGAGTTTATCAAACACTATCGCCGACCCGAATATCAAGCCGTTCTCTGTAAAATCATACGAGTTTGGCGCCGATCTAAAGTTCTTCGGCAACAGGCTGGGGCTTAATGCTACTTATTTTACCACCACAAACGGCCCCAATATTATATCAGTACCGGTGGCCCCGTCAACAACAAACACCAACCAAATTATCAACGGCGTAACTACCAAAAAGAACGGTGTTGAATTTGAGTTATTGGGTTCGGTGCTCAGGAGCAAGGATGGGCTTAACTGGGATATCAACGCAAATTATTCCAATTACAAAGAAAAGCTGGCATCAATTTACGGTAGTAAAACCGATTATTACTTTAACGGACACGATTATCATATCGGCGACAGGCTGGATGCTATTTACGGGACAAAGTTTGTACGCGATGGCAATGGCAATATCATCAACAGCGGCGGCGTACCACTGCAGGCCCCCGCGATGAGCGAGAACGCGAATTATGGTTTATTAGGCTACGCCGACCCTGATTTTTCATTCGGAATAGGCAACCGCTTCGCCTACCACAACTGGACGCTGAGTTTCCAGTTTGATGGCAGGATAGGCGGTAAACTGTACGACTTTACCAAATATCATGCTTACAATGGCGGTACTGCAGTTGAAACTGCCGAAGGCGCTTTCGGTGCAGCCCGTTTATCCGAATGGAACAGCACTGCCGAAGGTACCAAACCTGCTGTACCGGCATATGTTGGCCAGGGTGTGGTTATTACAAGCGGTACGCCTCAGTACGGCCCCGGTGGTGTCATCACCAATTTAAACCAACTTCAATTTGCGCCAAATACTACACCGGTGCTGGTTCAAAGTTATATATCCAGCGGTTTGGGCGCCAACTTCGACGAATATTATATGGTTAACCGCTCGTTTGCCAAACTGCGCGAAGTGACCATCGGCTTTAATTTACCCGAAAGGATGCTGCAAGGCTCATTTATCAAAAAAGCCAGCTTCAGCATAGTAGGCCGAAACTTATTATACTTCGCTGCCCGCAAGGATATCGACATGGATGAATACGCATCTGGTTATGATGCATCTTCAAAAGCGTTAACCGGCGGTGATAATGGAAGCATCGATCTGGCAAGCCCAACAGCACGCCGGTACGGACTTAATATTCATTTAACCTTCTAATTGTAAAATGATTAACAAGAAATTTATGAAAATAAAATCATTTATCCCATTAGCCTTATTGTTAACAATAGGCATGGTATCGATAACAGGCTGCCAGAAAGGTAACCTGATCGACAATCCCAATGTGGCCGCAGCAAGCGGCACGGTGCCAGCTTCGCTATTATTGAACCACATTACGGCCACCCTGATCAGGAACACGGGTTTTGGCGGCAGTTCAAACGAAGAGCCATTTTTGCCGTCGACAAATGCCGGGCAATATGTGTTATCAAACTACCAGTATTACCGGGGTAATAACAATTACAACTTCGGCAGCACCAATGATAGCTACGACATTTTAAAATATGCCAATCAACTGCAGGCCCAGTCGACCGCCCAGCAAGGTAATCAAACCAACAAATATTATGCGCTGGGGCAATTCTTTAAGGCGTATGCCGGGGTATGGCTGACACAACGAGTGGGTGACATTCCTTTTTCGCAAGCCGGAGACCCCTCTGTTTTGGCGCCGAAATTTGATACGCAGCACGATGTTTACAAAAGCTGCCTGGCGCTTTTGGATAATGCCAATGCTATTTTGGGGCCCTTGGCTGCAGCTAATCCTAACGGCGCGCTTGACTCAGGAGACGTATTTGGCCTTAGTTATTTGCAGTGGCAAAAACTGATCAATACTTATACGCTGCGGGTGCTGATCAGCCTAAGCAAAAGGGCCGGCGATAATGCCGACCTGCAGATACCGCAAAAATTTGCCAATATCATCAATAACCCGAGTACTTATCCCATCATGACAAGTAACCCGGATAACCTGGTATACAAATTCAATGCGGCATTTAACCCGTACCCGATCTTTCAGAATGGGTATCAGCCTTATAATAACTTTGCCAATATGGGCGATGCGTATGTAAACGTAACTGCCCCTAACCAGGATCCCCGCCTGATGGTAGTGGCAACACCAGCCCCCATACTAGTAGCCGGTGGTAAAGATGTGAGCGATTTTACCGCTTTTGTTGGCGCCAATGATAACCTTACCCTACCCACGCTGCTTAATAACTCAAATAACGGGCAGTATTCATACACTAACTATAACCGTTATTATACCAGCACGTCCGGGGCAAATGCCGAACCGTTTATTTTTATCGGTTATCCCGAAATGTGTTTCAATATCGCGGAGGCAATTAACAGGGGATGGGTAACCGGAACCGCTGCAAACTGGTATACCAACGGCATCAATGCCTCTTTGGCTATGTACGGTATTGCAAACGGCGAGACACTGACCATCACATTTCCAATATCTACTACCGATCCATCCATTAACCCCAAGGCGATCCCACAGGGCGGTGTATGGGGAACGGCTACAGTAAACCTGCCGCAGTTTATGGCTAAGGTGGCTTATGCCGGGGATAATGCCACGGGCCTGGCACAAATATTTACGCAGCGTTATATTTCGATGTTTGTTAATTCGGGCTGGGAACCATTTTTTGAATGGAGAAGATCAGTTAGTCCGGCAAATCCAAATGGCATCCCGGCATGGGACCAGGGCGGCGCAGGCATTGGTACGGCAAACAACCTGATACCCAGGCGCTGGGAGTATCCTTCCAACGAAGCTGCTTATAACACCACAAATTATAACGCCGCATTACAGTCGCAGTTTGGCGGCAGTGATGATCCGGCTAAAGATACCTGGCTTACAAAATAGGACTAAATAAATTTTCAACACGAGCAGGGGGTACTTTAGCCGGGTCCCCTGCTCTTTTAATTTATGAATTTATGAAAAAGACCATCTTACTTTTAACAGCTTTATTTGCGGGCATCACCACATTTGCCCAGGTTGCCGACAGTACACAACGCCACGTTGTTTTACAGGGTGCAGCCAATTTCAGGGACCTTGGCGGGTATGAAACCAAAGACGGTCATCATGTTAAGTGGGGCGAGATATACCGCAGCGCGGATATCAGCAAATTAACAGATGCCGACCTGGCAGTACTGAAGACGAAGAATATTGACTACGATGTGGACCTGCGCGGCCACCAGGAAGCGGCACAGGCGCCTGACCGGCTTAACCCGGGCACGGATTACATATTGCTGCCCGCCGGCAGCGATGGTATGAACTGGATGAAAACCATATCAAAATTAAAAGGTAATGGAGGGGACTCATTAATGATCGCCTATTACAGCAATACCGATTCGCTGGCCTTACGGTACAAACCTTTTTTTGACAAACTGCTGGGTTTACCGGCAGGTGATGCGCTGGTTTTTCATTGCTCGGCAGGGAAGGACCGTACAGGCATTGGCGCAGCCCTGCTATTGTACACGTTGGGCGTTCCTTATGAAACCATTATGAACGATTACCTGGCATCGAACTATTACCGCAAGGATGTAAATGTTAAGTTGATGGGCCAGATGACCAATATGCATATCGACCCTGAAGTGGCCAAAGGCATGATGGGCGTAAAAAAGGAAGACCTGGATGCCACCTTTAGCGCAATAACCAAACGCTACGGCTCGGTTGACATTTATTTAAGGACGCAGATCGGGCTGGATGATGCGAAGATCGCGCTGTTAAAAAAGAAGTTTTTGGAATAAGGACGGTGCGGTATTTCGTTACCGCGTTAGCCCCCCTTCGTACAGGCGTTAACGCGGTGTATAACGCTCAATGTCATTAAGTTAAGGAAATTTTCACGTTCCACCAGGCGTATTCGCCCCTCCTAAACGGCGCAGCCCTCACTCATCCTCCCCGGTAGGGAGGACTTTAAAATGCGCCGTAATCGAAGCTAAAGTCTCCCCTACCGGGGGAGATTTAGAGGGGGCTAAATCTCAGAGTTTCCTTAACTCAATGACATTGGTATAACGCTACGAGGCGTTTTTGAGGGGGAATTGTCCGAGAGGACTCCCATGGAGGAGAAAAGGCCTGCCAATGTTTTTAAAATTGCTTGCTGTAAGTGTTCACGAAAATGCTGAAAAACGTCGCACTTTTCATTTTTTGGAATTTTAATTGGGTGAAAAACAGTCGTTTCGTAAACGATTTATCGGTGATCGTGCGCGAATCGTGAACACTTGATCTTTTTAAAGGCCATTATAATGATCTGAAATATTTAAAGGATATTTGACTTAGCTATGCTATCGAACGAACATTTATACGACCATATCGGCGCCGGTTATAATTCAACCCGGCAGGCTGATCCGTATTTAGCGGAAAGGCTATACCGGCTATTGTCGCCTGAAAAGGATGGATGCTACTTTGATATCGGTTGCGGAACGGGTAATTACACCATCGCTTTAGCTAATAAAGGACTAAACTTTTGCGGGGTTGAGCCATCGGAAAGGATGCTTGGCTTAGCGCGATCCCGTAGCAGTAAAGTAAACTGGATCAACGGCACAGCTGAAAATATCCCTGCCGATGATGATAGTTTTGATGGCGGTATAGCCACACTTACCATCCATCATTGGACTAACCTGCACACCGCTTTTGCTGAAATATACCGTGTACTGAGGCAAAACGCACCACTGGTTATTTTTACCGCTACGCCCGAACAAATGCGGGGGTACTGGTTAAATCACTATTTTCCCCGAATGCTGGCGGACTCCATTTTGCAAATGCCTGCTTTTGAAAAGATTGAGGAAGCGGCAACTGCTGCGGGTTTTGTGATCACCGGCACCGAACCCTATTTTATAAAAGATGGCCTGCAGGATCATTTTTTATATGTGGGCAAAAACAGGCCGGAACTTTACCTGGATGCGGCGGTGCGGTCGGGTATATCATCATTTTCTGCGCTGGCAAACGCTGCAGAAGTAAAGCAGGGGCTCGACAAACTGGCAATGGATATCGAGCTCAACAGCTTTGAACCGGTAAAATCGGAATATGCTAATGACCTTGGCGATTATTTATTTATCAGCTTAAAAAAATGTTAACAGACCAGGTAATTATACGGGATGCCAGGATGGATGATGTTGAGGAATTGACAGCATTAATGACTGATTTGGGTTACCCGACTACACTTGAAGAATTTAGGATAAGATTCGAAAATATTGCTGCCCACCCGGATTACCGTACTATTGTCGCTGTAATAAATGGCGAAATGGTGGGTATGGCCGGGCTTTCAAAAAACATATTTTACGAAATGAACGGCAATTATATGCGCATACTAGCCTTTGTGGTAAAACAAAGCGCCAGGAAGCTGGGCATTGGCAAAATATTAATTGAGGCTTCGGAAAAGTGGGCCGCTGAACAAGGGTTGAATACCGTTGTGATCAACAGCGGCAACCGAGCGGAACGTGACGCCGCGCACGCATTTTATCAAAAAATGGGTTATGCTGTCAAATCATCCGGATTCGTCAAAAAACTCTGAGCGGCTTTTTCATGTAAGCGAGGAGCCCGGCATAATTGTATTTGAACCGCGGCCATCCCCATCTTTTTTCGCGGAAATAACAGGCGACGTGGTGTTTGCTATATCCGATCGTTTATTGCATAATTACCTGTTGCCGCGTGATTGCCCAAGGGTTACGTATTACCAAACGGATAAGACAAGCCTGGCAGACAAAGAGAAATTTTTTGGTGAAAGCAAAGCTGATTTCGTGATCATCGTGGAATCGGGCCGGTACCATCGAATAAAAAATACCACGCTCTATTGTTATGAGTTGCCAAACGAAGGGTTTACACTGCTGGATGAATGTGCCGGGTATTATATGTCTTACCAACCGGCAATTCCTGCCGAAACCCGGACGATAACTGATATAATGGCTGAATTGCTGAGGCGCAACGTTGAACTGCGGTTTACACCTTCGCTGATAAAAATAGCGGATACCGTGAGCAAATCAAGCCTCAATTTTTCCATCATCAGAATGCGGAATGCAAGGGTTTAACGTCCGTAGAGACGCAATATTTTGCGTCTCGGAACGGCGTGCCGGCATTATCCCAATTCCCGGATATTTCGTTTCGAGACGCAAAATGTTGCGTCCCTACAAGGTGGCAACCTCAATCATCATCTTTCCCTGCCAGTTTCTGCGGGTAAACTTTCTTCCCTTTAGCGGCAAACCATAAAATATGGTTCATCAGGTCGTCGCGGCCGCCGTCAACATGGTCGAACACCGGCAATGCTGAAGCCTTTGCATAATATAAGGCCTGCCCCTTCAGTGCGGCAAGTTTTGGGTTGATCTGGTTTATTTTGATCCGATTGGGTAATGCCTGGTAAGTAAAGTCAGACGGTTTATCACTAAAACAATTGAACATGGGCAGCGCGGTTGCGTCGATAATATTCATCGGCGGTATACCGAGGATCTGCTCGATGGTCCGGACCACGCAGGTTTGATTGTAATTGGTGGAAACGGTTTTTTGCAGCCTGGAGTAGGGGCTTACCACGAAACCCGTGGTTCGGTAGGCGGATACATGGTCCCAGCCGGCCTGCGAGTCGTCCTCGGTAACAAAAACAACTGTGTTTTTCCAAAAACGGCTTTTGCTCAAGGCTTCAATGATGCGGCCAAGCGCCAGGTCGTTATCGGCCACCATGGCTTCAGGTTTTGGCATGCCGGGCCTGGTGCCTTCGGTATGATCGTCGGAGAGGGCCATTACCATCAGGTTGGGCAATGCATCCCCGGGTTTGTTTTCATAATCCTTAAGCTCTTTAATAAACGCTGAGGCCCTGATCTGGTCGGTTATCTTCAGCTCGTCCGATCCGGGGTATGTCGGGCATAGCATTGGCCTTACTCTTGATATGGTGCTGGTATTGTAAAACGTAAACGGAATACCCGCGTAGTAGTTGTTATAAATGGTGGCCCAGTCCAGTTTGGTATCATAATGCGGGGCGCAGGCTTCACCATAAATGCGAACGGTTTTGCCGTGGTCGGCGGCATTATTCCATATAAAGCCGTTGGCGTCATAAACGAGCGCATCTTCCTGCACATGCGGGTAGCTGCGGAACCACGAGCGTACATTCTTCTCTACGTAATCAGTCACCATAGCAGCGTCCGTCCATTGATGACCCTCGGCAGAGCATTTACCCGAGGCATAATAATTATCCAGCAACAAAAAATCCCTGGCCAGTTGGTGCTGGTTGGGCGTAATGCTGTCCCCGTAGATGCATAATGAAGGTGCACCTTTGCCTTCCGGCATATCGCCCAAAACCTGGTCGTAGGTGCGGTTTTCCTTGATGATATACAACACGTGCTGAAAAACAGAAGGCTCGCCAATTCGTTCGGGAACCGGTTTGGGGACAATATTTTTTCGCGGAACCAATTGCGCAATTTCTTCGCGGAAAGTGAGGTTAAGGTCTTTTACTTTTTCGGTGTATTGTTTTAAAAGTTGCTTGTTGGGGAGAGGGATGATCGATAACGTAGCCTTCTCATGGTGGGTATTATAGGCGGTTATGCCGGCGGGCACATCCTTCGTTTTAAATTCGTCGCTGCCTATGTGCGATCCCTCGCCCTCAAGGTTGGTCACCAATAAGGTGTTGCCATCCAAAAGCAGGCCGCCGGGATAGGCTTCGGTAGGTATAAAACCCTCCACTGCGCTTTGCCCTTTGCCGCTGGGTGATGCCGCCGCCCCGAGTTTAACCACGGCTACCGCATTATCCAGGCCGTTAGCGACGTACAGGGTTGAGCCGTCATCGCTGATGGCCAAAGCATTGGGTGAATCGCCGATATAACCCATCTTATCCTGCATTAGCCGCACCGGGATAGTTTCCACTACCTTTAATATTGCGGTATTGATCACCGAAACATTATCGCTGTTGGCATTCGCAACGTACAAAAGGCGTTCATCTTTGCTGCTGATGATCACATTGGGGTGCAGGCCAACAGGGATATCGGTTATTGCATCGCCGCTGGCAGGATCAAACACCTGCACAGTTCCTGGCAACGTTGCTCCTGTTTTTGGATCGACATAGGTTTTGCCGTATGGGACTCCGGCGGTTTCCCTGCTGGTGGTGTCGGCGCCCGGTTCCGCGCCACCCCAATTTGTCACAAAAAGCTGTTGCCCCGCCAGTGCAATGCCATAAGGCGCAACGCCGGTGGGCTTTGTCCAAACGGTTTGCTGCGTTTGCAGGTCTATCTTCACCAACTGGTTATTGCCGTTTAAAACCACGTACAGGTAGTTCCTGTAATTCTCGGTATGAATGAGCAGCTCATTTGGCAAGGCTAAAGGCGATGGCGCCACCGGTTTAAAACTGAACGCATTTTTTATGCTGATCTTTTTGCCATCCCAAACAGCCTGCATTACAACGGAACGGCGGCCGCCATCCGCGGCGCTCCAGAATATATTCGTTGCGTTTTCTATTCTCCACACTTTTATGCCCGAGTAGGTGCTCATCAGGCCGGCATAGCGTTGATCGTTGTTGTAGGTCCACTGGGTGATCACTTTATTTTCAGAGGTGTCGATGAGCGTAATGCCGTATCGATCTTCAACAACCAGCAACGGCGTTTGCGGGATCAGCTTTGCATCCAGGCTGTGGTTTTCAACGCGCGGATCACCGAAGCGTATCACTTTCCCCGCCGGTTCGATCAGCCGGTTATAGGGCATCATCACCGGGAGCTGTTTGTTCGTTAGCGTGCTGTCGTCATAAGCGCTATGCATTGCCGTTTGAGCGCTGGTATCGGCATTGCGGCCTGAAGGGCCGTGACATGCTGCCAACGTTAGGCCTACCCCAAACAGACCTATAACCCATGTTTTTAAATTCATCTTAGAAAATAATTTAGGGCCTGAACGGCGAGATAACATTCGCCAGTTCATCACCCGCAGCGCCAATTACGTCGTTATTTTGTATTTTAATGCAGTTGGAAAGATCGCAATTTATTTCGTCAGTTCGCCTTATCCGTGCCTCAATTTCATCAGCGGTCTCGCGGCCCCGGCCGGCCAGGCGCTGTGCGATCACTGCCGGGCTGGCCTCGATCAACACAACTATCATTTCGGGATACAACTGTTGTGCAACCGGTAAATACTGCCTCGAGCCGTTCACTACCACGTTAAACCCCTTTGCCAGCCAATTGTTTATCTCGGTTCCTATCCCGTAATACCTTCCGTGGCTTTCCCAATGCAGGGCAAAAAAGCCGGCGTTTGCCCTGGGGATAAACTCTTCGGGCGTTAAATGCACGTGGTTTTCATTGCCTCCGTCGGTTGGCCGGGTAATATAGCGGTGGGCGAATATGACGGGCTTTTCGCCGTTGATCTTTACTCGCGCGTAATTCATCAGCGTGTCTTTTCCGGCACCCGAAGCGCCGATGACATAAAATAGTTTGTTCATAAGGTTATGCTATTATTTTCCAATACTAGGTCATCCGACTCTTTTTCAATTGAATTTTTGATAATGTTATAGGTTTGATCTGCCGCCAGTTTCAAAGCCTCATTAAACGACCTGCCTTTGTAAAAATGATTCAGTATGAAAAGCGCGACAAAGGCGTCGCCAGAGCCGCCGTAATTTTTGGGCAACAGCGGACGCATGTGGTGAAAGCGCTCACCGCCAAAAGCCTGAATGCCGATGCTCTCTCCTTCCGCCAGGCTTGTAATCACCAATTTTGCTGCCGGATAAAGCTTTTTGAATTGCCCGGCATGATCAAAAACAGCACCCGGCGAGTCTGATCTGCTGCCGGTAAGTATTTTCAGTTCCGTAACGTTGGGGAAAACGATATCCGAATGCATGATAATAAAGGGCCAGCGGTCGATAACTTCCTGCGGCACATAAGTGCGGCCATGATCGCCGCAAACCGGGTCGGTAATAATGGTTTTTATGCTTGCGCGATAGGTTTTGATCATCTCCAGGATAACATCCGCCTGTTCGGCCTTGCCTAAATAGCCGATATACAAAATGAGGTACAACCCGCGGTTGACGGCCAACTCAAGGCTGCTTTGTAAAAGTTCCCGGAAGGGAGGTTCAAACTTCTTCACCAGCAACATATTGGTCAACCCGTTCAGTAGCAGGCTGGGCACGGGTAAGACTTTTTCGCCCAGGATGGTGATAAAGGTTTTTAAGCTTGCCGTCCCGTGTACTGCAAAACTCCCGATGGCTAAAACGTGTGGCGGCTTTTCAGGCATATCATCTATATAACTTAAAGCTTAAAAATTTTAACCACAAAGAGCACAAAGAGGAAAACACAAGGGCCACAAAGCCTTAATAGTTTGACAGTTTTTTGCTCTGTGTTCTTTGTGCCTTCTTAGTGTCCTTTGTGGTTAATTTCTAACGGTAATTTTTGTCGAAACTTCTTTTCAGCTTCTTCCAGACTTTCCTAATCAATTACTAATGTTGTGCTGATGCCGAAGTAATCACTAGGATAGATCCCTTTTTCATGATCTTTCGAATTCAAAACAATTGCTGAATTTACGAAATCCGGGTAAGTTTTTGTGGCGGGAAAAGGCAACGCGAAGATATGGTCAACACAGATCATGATTCCCCTGTTGTAAGCTTCCGCAAGGCTATAACGCGGCTCGGCGCCATGGCCTGCTGCATAACAATCAATCGCACTGGCTTTTGAAATGAGCTCATTGATTTCGGCCGAACCTGGTACGGCATTCATATCGCCGCAAATGATCCTGTACTTATAGGTATCACGCGCTGAAACTTTATCGGCTACAAACCCCGCCTGCTCTTTTCTCAACTCTGTATTTCTTGCATGTGTGAGGTGGGTATTTGCGATGAGCATTTTATTGTTACCGGATAAATCGATTTCAGCCAATTGCAGCTTGCGTTCCTCGTCGCCGGGTACCTCAGGCAGGGTATAATTTTCAAGTTCCCTTAAAGGCAGAGCCGATAATATGCCCAGGCCCGAAAAGCTGTTTACCCAGTTTCCCTTAAACAGCCGCTTCCTGAAACGTCCCGGCAAAAAACAGGCGTGCATGCCTAATTCTGCCGCCAGGGATTTAAGCGTATCGGCCTTTCCTTCCTCGCTCAAAAAACATTCCTGGCAAGCGATAACTCCCGGCGACAGTGCTTTTAGTTGCTCCGCCAGTAGCACCAGGCGCTTATCATAATTGCCATCGCATTTCCAGGTATTTATGGTGATGATCCGTATCTGTTCCATTGATTTGCCTCCTCCGAAATTGCTGAATCATCATTCGGTTTTCGTTAGCAGGCGGTTAGATTTTCATTAAGTATGGGCTTGATTTAAAATGATGCTTGTTTATAAATACTAAACAATACCCTTCCGAATTATTTGCTAATTGTTAGCATTTGATGAGGATTCGGTTAATTTAAACTTAAATTAACCTCAAACCTCCATTTTATCATTAGCAATTAACATTTGGCTAAAATTCAGTTCAAATGTGTTTGCTAATATCGTCGTACAAAATCTGCGCGAATTATGAAAAAGCCCCGGCTGGTTGTGATCGACGACCATTACGATGTATTGGAGATACTAAAACACCACCTGGTTGGTGAAGGCTATGAGGTGAAGATTTTTTTCAATGCGGTTGACGCCCTAAAATATATCAACGGCGACAACACCGACCTGGTGATCACCGACTGGATGCTCCCTGAAATGGACGGCCTGGAGCTTTGCAGGAATTTAAAGATGAGCCAGTCGACCCAGGACATTCCGCTGGTCATGCTCACCGGTAAAAATGAAGAGATAGATGCGGTGACAGCACTGGAGGTTGGCGCGGAGGACTACTTACCCAAACCCATCCGGATAAGAGAACTGTTAAGCCGGGTGAAAAAAATATTGAAAAGAAGATCGGGTGAAGAAACCGGCAGGGTTAAAAAAGAGGTGCGCGAAATAATAGCATGTGGCCCCTTAAAAATGAACCGGGTGAGCTACAAGGTATTTCTGAAGAATGAATTACTTGAACTCACCATCGGCGAATTCAAACTGCTGGAGCTGCTGGCCAACCAGCCGGGCAAAGTGTTTTCACGAATCCAGATCATCGAAAAGATCAACGGTTCGCAATATTTTGCTACCGAACGATCCATCGACGTGCAGGTGGCCGGCCTGCGAAAAAAATTGGGTGATTATAAGGATGCGGTTGAAACGGTGAGATCGGTAGGGTATAGGTTTAGTGAGGCGGAGATGCTGAACCAGCAGGTGGGGTAATTCTTTAAATAACGTTGCTGAATTCCGGTTTAACCACAGAGGTCGCGGAGGGAAGACACAGAGGACCACAGAGCTTTAATAGTTTGCTATTTTTTGTCTTTGTCTTTTCAGAAGCTGTTTAGAAATGAAAATATTCATTGCCGTCGGCTTTAGCCGACGGATTGGCGACGAATAAACTAATGGGCTTTAGCCCAAACAAGCATGATAATTTGGGCTAAAGCCCGCTATATTGTTGATTTTTATCCGTTGACTTTAGTCAACGGCAATGAAAAATCAGATTATTCATTATTGAAAAGGTTCTCAGTGCCGAAATTAAATTGCTTTTTACACCTCGGCAGCAACGCCAATCGCAGCTTCTTTCGGACTTCCGGACTCGCCGACTTTCGGACTAACCATACCCTAACAAAAACATATTTTTTCCCTAATTATTCGCAAATAATTGCCGCCTACTTTTGGACAAACCAATACGGATACATGGAAAACCAGGACTATATATTATGCGAGTGTGAGTTGGAGCCGCTGGAGAATTTTGTTGCCTCGCTGGAAGAAAAGTTTGAGGTAAAGATCGTTAAAAACCCTTCGGTGTGCATGACGATGATACAGGCCGAAGATTCGGTAGAGTACCAGGAATTTTATTTGGGCGAAGCGCTGACCACGGAATGCGAGGTGCTGGTTGAAGGGCAGCGCGGATATGGCATTTGCCTTGGCGACGAGCCCGTTCGCAGTTACTGTATTGCGTTTATCGATGCATTAACGCAGTTGCCAGGCGCCGATCTTTTAAGCGTTGAAGCTTTTTTGAACGAACACGCAGAATTGATAAATAAGGCCCTGCAACTGGAGTATAACCAGGTGCTGCGCACAAAGGTTGACTTTAAACTGATGGAACAGGAATAATATGCAAACCGAATTGAATTACGATATTGTATTTGATGCCCAGGAGCATTTTCGCTTATTGCTCGATAGTATGTCGCGGCCGGGTAAGATCAACACATTCCCGTCCCTCGAAATATTTCCACCGGAAGGGCTAAACCATGCGGCGGCGCTTACCGGCTTTGCTTTGCTTAACCCGGATGCTAATTATTTTATAGCCGGCGAAAACCAGGAGGCCATTGCCGAATACCTGCTGATCAATACGGCCTCACAAAGTGCTGAAATTTCAACCGCGGACTATGTTTTTATTCCTGAAGCCTGGTTTGGCGATGATTTATACGAGGCGCGCACCGGGACGCCTACTTACCCCGAGGACAGCGCCACTTTCATCGCCGGTTGCGAGCTGATCAGCGGACAGCCGCACGGCCAATCCATTAAACTTACCTTACGCGGCCCGGGCGTAAACGGGGAAGCCGAGGTTTTTGTGAGCGGGCTCAGTCCAGATCTGCTGGAATTTGTGAAAGAGCAGAATTCGGAATACCCACTTGGTTTGGACCTGATCATTGCCGACAGGTATAACAATGTGATAGGCATCCCGCGCAGCAATAAATTCAGTTATGCACAACCTGAACATATTAACCTTTAAAAATAGTAACCATGGGATATGTAGCAGTAAAAGGCGGCACCGAAGCCATACACAATGCCAGCGAATTGGCGGAGTTTTATCGCGTACGGGGCAACACCACGCCAATTGATATTAAGCAGGTACGCAGCCAGATGCGCCTGGCGATTGATAAAGTTATGGGCGAAGGCGGCATTTACGCGCCGGAGTATGCGGCCATTGCATTAAAACAAGCCGAGGGCGATGTGTTTGAAGCCGCGTTCATCCTCAGGGCGTTCCGTACCACATTACAACGCAACTATTATTCGGACATCATCAATACCCGCGAGATGTTTGTGCGACGCAAAATATCCTCATCCTTCCGCGAAATCCCCGGCGGGCAAATTTTGGGGCCGACCCGCGACTATACCCAGCGGACGCTCGATACGGCGAAAGCAACCGAACAAACAGCCGACATTAATGCATTCCTCGGGGTATTTGATGCGAAGATCGATCCCGAAAAGTTGCAGGGCGTAAACAGCTTTGGCAAAGTGATCGACCTGCTGAAAAATGAGGGATTGCTTAAGTCCGTCGATCCAAACGAAGACACAACTTTAACCGACATTACCCGCGAGGCGATCAAATTCCCGGCGCCGCGTTCGGCCAGGTTGCAGATGATGGCGCGTGCCGAAACCGGCGGCCTGATGGCTTTGGGCTATAGCAGCCAGCGTGGGTTTGGCAGCGTGCACCCGACAGTTGGGGAATTGAGATTCGGAACCATCCCGGTAAAAGTAAAGGAACCCAGCGGCAGGAAAAGATATATCGGCAAAATTGAAGTTACCGAGTGCGAAATGATTACCGGCAGCCGGCCCGGCAAGAAAAATACGCCGCCATATTTTACCATCGGATATGGTTTGTGCTTCGGCCATAACGAAACCAAGGTAATATGCATGAGCACCCTCGACAGCGCCATGCGCCGGCCCGAGCTGGGTGCGCCCGCCAACGACCAGGAGTTTGTGCTTTATCATACGGAGGGCGTGGAAGCCATGGGCTTTACCAACCACCTGAAGCTGCCGCATTATGTTACTTTCCAGTCGGCTTTGAGCAATACCCGCGCCTCCATTCAGCGCAACAAACAGGCAAACCTGGAAGCCGAGGCCTATAAACAGATTCAATCTGTATAAAAAGCAAACATTATGATCGAAAATATAAAGTATTCCAACAAGTACAATTTTGCTTTCATCGACGAATCGACCAAAAAAGAAATTCGCCGCAAGCTGCTGAAGGCAGTGGCCATACCCGGTCACCAGGTGCCTTACTCGTCGCCTGAAATGCCCATCTCCCGCGGCTGGGGAACCGGCGGGCTGCATATCACTTTGGCGGTTATCGGCAAAAAAGACGTGTTTAAGATCATCGACCAGGGTAGCGACGCCAGTGCAAATGCCTGCAACCTGCGTGAGTTTGTCAACTTTATGACGGGCTGCGAAACGACGTTCGATACCGCAAAAGCTACGCTGGTTCAAACCCGCCACCGCATTACCGAAGAGGAACTCAATGAAAACCAGATCATCGTTTTCCAGGTACCCTTGCCCGAGCCTTTGCGCATGGTGGAGCGTTACGAGTACAAAACGCTGCAGATGCACGCCGAGGCGGATTATTCCAAAATGTGGGTATCCTTATATGAATCGTACGTGCGCTATGGGGCGATCATGCAGGGCGCCGGCTACCCGGTAATGGTAAACGGACGTTACATCATGTCGCCGTCGCCGATCCCCAGGTGGGATACGCCGAACCTGAACCAGGCAAAGACCTTGTTTTTGTTTGGCGCGGGGCGCGAGAAAAGATTGTACGCCGTACCGCCCTATACCGATGTAGAGCCGCTTGAGTTTGAGGACGTAAATTTTGAGATAGAAGATTTTGCGGATTCGTCCTGCTATAAAACCGGGTTTAAAAAGGCTTTCCTGGACGAACTGTATGCCGACGACGGTTCGCGCAAATATGTGATCAGCGACAGCAATTTCCTGGATAAAGTGAACGAAAAGCAGGAAATCCACCAATACACCAATAAATACATCGACCAACTGGAAGCATATGACCTGGAGAGAGAATAACTGGCTGCTGCGCGTGCGCAACCTGACAAAAATATACGGCGATCCGGGTGAAAATACCCTGGCTTTAACCGGCCCGGAGTTTAACAGCAACCAATGCCCCGAAACGGACAGCATTGTAGCCTGCGCCGATATTAATTTCGACCTGTACCCCGGCGAGGTGCTGGGCATAGTGGGCGAAAGCGGCTCCGGCAAAAGCACCGTGGTAAAAATGCTTTATTTCGATCTTGAAAAAACAGGCGGCGCTGCCTGGCTTAAACCTTATCACGATGGCAGCATCAATATTTTAAACGAATCGAACCAGCGTAAACGCTATATCCGCAATAACCTGATGGGTATGGTGTACCAAAACCCGCGCGACGGTTTGAACTTCGGCTTTTCGTCAGGCGGTAATATCGCCGAAAAGCTGATCATGGCGGGCAATATGCACGTGGGTAATATTCGCGGCAGGGCCTACGAATTACTGGAAAAAACCGAAGTACCCGTTCAACGCATGGACGACCGCCCAGGCACTTTCAGTGGGGGCATGCAGCAAAGGGTACAGATCTCAAAGGCCATCGCCAATAACCCGCCGCTATTGTTTTTGGACGAAGTGACCACCGGCCTCGATGTATCCGTGCAGGCCAAGGTGCTCGACCTGATCCGCGAACTGCAGAATATCCTTGGTATCGCCATGATCGTCGTTTCGCATGACCTTTCGGTTATCCGCATGTTGACCGACAGAACCATCGTGATGAAGAACGGCCGGATAGTGGAAAGCGGCCTCACCGACCAGATACTGCAGGACCCGCAGCATGAATATTCACAATTGTTAGTCAGCTCACTATTATAAAAAGACCTATGAATATATTAGAAGTAAATGATCTGAGTAAGATTTTTAACCTGCACATCCTGAACGAAAAGAGGATAGAAGCACTTAAGCAGATCAATTTTACGATGGCCGAGGGCGAGATCATAGGCCTTACCGGTAAATCCGGCTCGGGCAAATCCAGCCTGATGAAATGTATTTACCGTACCTACCTGGCATCATCCGGCGAAATCCTCTATACTTCACGCGCCGGGCAAATAGATATGGTAAAGGCCGATGACCACCAGGTGATTGACCTGAGAAAATCAGAGATCACCTATTGTTCCCAGTTTTTAAGCGTTATTCCGCGCGTATCGGCAGTGGATGTAGTTTGCGAGAATTTATTCAGAATAGAAAAGGACAAGGACAAAGCCCGCGAAAAGGCAAAGACCATGATCGAAATGCTTGGGCTGCCGGTTGAGCTTTGGGACGCTTTCCCCGTAACCTTTAGCGGCGGCGAACAGCAGCGGATCAACGTAGCCAGGGCCATCATCGCTGAACCCCGGTTTTTGCTGATCGACGAGCCTACCGCATCGCTGGATGCAAAAACAAAGGATGTGGTGATCGACCTGATACTGGAGTTGAAAAAAAACGGCACGTCGGTGCTTTGTATCTCTCACGATGAATACACTTTGGACCGTTTGGTCGACAGGCGTTTGCACCTTCAAATGGGCGAGATCAACGCGGTAGCGGTAGAAACGAATTAATGTAGAGACGCCCCGATATATCGGGGCGTCTCCCGATGACAGGTAACCAACTGTGAAAAGAAAATAAACGCTTCGTAAGGAGACGCAAAAAAGAGACGCGAAGTATCGCGTCTCTACATAAAAATAAAATATATCAATGGCCTCATTACTGATAAATAATGCAACGGTTGTAACACCGGGCGGGATACTGAATAACACATCAGTATTGGTGGAGCACGGCATCGTTACCCACATCGCGCAGCAAATCGATGGAAAAGTGGCGACGATAATAGATGGCGAAGGAGCAATACTAATGCCCGGCATCATCGACATCCATACCGATGCGATGGATGCCGAGATCGTACCGCGGTCGGGTGCGGATATCCCCGTGGAAGTAGCGTTCAGGGAATTGGAGCGAAAAATGAGCGGCTGCGGGTTCACCACTGTTTTTCATTCGATGCATATTGGTTACAGCAGCGCCGAGATCCATTCCCGCAGTAAATATAGCCGGAACGAGATATTTGAGACGGTTTACAAGGCCTCGCAGGGAAATACGCTGATCAATAATAAGATACATTTAAGGTTTGAGCTAACGGGCGTAAATGCTTACGATACCTGTTTTGAGTTGATGGATAAAGGGTATATCGCCTTATTATCTGTGATGGACCACACGCCCGGACAAGGGCAGATCACGCGGGAACAGGCGGTTCAGTTTATGATGAAAATGGGTAAATCAGAGGCCGAAGGGTGGGAGACGCTGGAAAAGCAATCGAATCAGCCGGTAATCGCCGGGGAAAAATTGGAGGCTTTGATCAAACATGCTCAAAAACTGCATATCCCCGTGGCGTCGCATGATGATGATACCGTTGAGAAAGTAGATTACTATCACGGCATCGGCGTAAACATCTGCGAATTCCCTATCAATATGCCCACCGCTTTGCACGCTGCAAAGATAGGAATGCATGTGGTAGGCGGCGCTTCAAATATTTTACGCGGCGGCTCGCTGTCTGGAAATTTAAGTATGAAAGAGGCAGTTTTAAAGGGCGCGGTAGATACCCTTTGCTCGGATTATTACCCGCCTTCTATCTTACATTCCGTATTTAAGCTGTATAATGAAGACGCCGTGCCGCTGCATGAGGCTGTCAACCTGGCGACGCTTAACCCGGCGAAGGCGGCGGGCATAGCTCATCATACGGGTAGTATAGAAACGGGCAAAGATGCCGACCTGATACTGGTAAGGCTGATCAATAATATCCCAATGGTTACGCATACGATTGTGCAGGGCCATATGGTAGCACAAGCGAAGCATAAGGCAAGGCATGACGAGCATAACGAAATGAATGATAATTTGTACCTCACCAATGAATTATAATCCGGCTATGACTGAAACTGCAATCCTCACCGATCTGTCCTTTGCAGATTATAACTACCGGCAGCGCTATGAAGTTTCCGCGGAAAGAAACCGGGGACGGGCGCTGAACACCAAGCCGGCCGGCAATTTTGTTTACCAAAATAACGTATGGCTGCCCCAGGAATATGAAGGTTTTGCGGTAGTATCCATGTTGAATGAAAATGAAGATAATGAAGTGCTGCTGGCGCGACTTTTATCGGTGCAGGAGGAATTGAGATACAACCTGCAGCCTGCCTATGGCTTTTACCATCTGCCGGCCGAAAGCTTCCACCAAACTGTTGCCAACACCTTATCGACCGACCGCTTTAAACAGCATATCGTATACGCCGGGCTTGAGGAAGCCTACCCGGAAATAGTTGAGCGCGCTTTTGAGCAAATTGCCTCCGCAGAAGAAACAGCGCCCCTGCAAATGAAGATGATCGGCCTGAGCATTTTTGGCACAGCAATCGGTATGCTTGGCATTTTTGAGAACGAAGCAGATTATAACCGGGTAGCCCGTTTCAGGACCGGATTTTATGGTAACAATGAATTGACGGCGCTGGACGTGCGTATGACCCGTCCGTTCATCGGCCACATTACTCTAACTTATATTGAGCACAGCCTCAATAAAAATCAAAAGGATCAGCTGGCTATTGTTGTGAACGAAATCAATGAATCCATAAGCAACGAAAAGCTATACTTTAATATCACCAACACCGGCCTGCGCCGTTACCACCATTTGGCGGAGTTTATTAAACAGGCCAATTACCCCGATTTTAAGCTGTAAACTAAAATCAACGACCATGCGATATTTTGATAATTATCCCCCGGTAACCGAAGAAAAAAAGGAAATGACGTTGGGGGAGGAGCCTTATATACACCCAACCTGTGTGATAAGGGATAGTACAGTAGGGGCGTGGACGGCACTATATGCCAATACCTGGCTGGTGGAATCTTCATTTGGCGATTATAGCTATGCCGCGGGTAATGTACAGATCATCTATTCAGAAGTGGGTAAATATTGCTCGATAGCCAACAGCGTGCGCATTAACCCCGGCAATCATCCCCAGTGGCGGGTAACCCAGCACCATATGACCTACCGCCGCAAGCATTATAAGTTGGGGGAAGAAGATGACGCCGAATTTTTTCAATGGCGCCGCGATCATAAATGCAAAATTGGTAATGACGTATGGATCGGACATGGCGTGGTGATCATGCCGGGTGTTTCCATTGGAACGGGTGCGGTGATTGGCTCGGGAGCGGTGGTAACCAAAGACATCGGCCCTTACGAAGTTGCCGTTGGTGTTGCGGCCAAAGTGATTAAAAAACGATTTGATGACGCCACTATTGAAAAACTACTGGCAAGCGAGTGGTGGAACTGGGACAGGGAAACGCTTGAAGGCAATTTTGACGACCTGTTGGATGTTGATAATTTCCTCAAAAAATATTGCTGAAATGAAACCACAAGGGCTCGGAGGAATGCTTTTTTGCGCAGGAGCCTGTGCGATTCCCTCCCAGAGGAGGGGAAGGGAGGGGTTTCGCCCCAATTTTCGGAAGTTATTCTTGCTTGAAAACAGCCTCGTGCATGGTTTGCTAAACCCCTACCTCCTCCTTCCCCAAGGAAGGAATCGCACGTGGCCAGCGCTTTTTTGTATAGTCCGAACATCTGTTAAGATGAAACCGGCGATGGCATTTATTCAAACATTTATCTTGTTAGTTGCCCTTACCACGACGGGCTGCAGGGACAAAGCGGCACTAGATGATAAAGGCGTTCCGCGCGAATTGATCATCGGGGTTTTTGGCGGCGAAAACCCCGGTCATACACAACAGATCATGGAGGGCATCCAGCAAAGCATGGAAAAGGAGCTGGGCATACCGGTTAAGATGCTCATCACCAATGACTATACCGCTGTGATCGAGGGCCTGCACTCCAAAAAACTCCACATGGGCTACCTAGGCCCGTTTTCTTATATTCTGGCTGCTCAATACCACGACATCGACCCGGTTGCAGTGCTGGGCCTTAACGGCCAGCCTTATATGTACCACAGCAATATTTATGTGCGTACCTCATCAGGCCTCAACAGCATGGCCGATGTTAAAGCACACGCCAAAAACCTTACTTTTTGTTTTACCGACCCGGCCTCAACGTCGGGTCATTTAGTTCCAAGGGCTTACCTCAATTCCATCGGCCTTAATCCCGACAGCGCTTTCAAACAAACCGTATTCGCCGGAAGTCATGCGGCTGCCGTACTGACCGTGGCCGCCGGTAAGGTTGATGTTGGCTGCGCGACCGACGAATACGGCATCGATCTGCTGGTGCACAGGGGACTGATCAAGCCGGGCGTTTTGAAAGTGCTATGGACATCGGCGCCCATCACCGGAAGCCCCATCGTTATCCGGAAGGATATTAATAAAGATTTTGCCAGGAAAGTTCAACAATACTATTTCGATATGGCAAAAAAACATCCGGAGGCATTTAAACCATACATCAAAGCTTATTACGTGTCGGCCCCGGCCGACCTGAACTACGTCGCCATTGACGATTCCAGCTTTAACAGCATCCGGAAAATGGCGGCGGGCTTAAAAGATTTAAAGTTGATTCATTAATCGCAAAAAAGACTAAAAATGAAAATTGGCATTTTAACCTTCGGCCTTTTGCTCATGTTGCTTAGCCTGGCGGGGTGCGGCAGCGGTCCCGGTGCTGTTGATGGCAACGGTATGCCTAAGAAATTGGAAATAGCGGTGGTTCAGTCCGACAATATCCCGGAACTTAAACAGGTGCGCGAGGATATAAGCAAATTCCTGGAAAAGAAGTTAGGCATCCCGGTACAAATGATCTACACAAATGACTATACCGGTGTAATAGAGGCGTTAAAGGCAAAGAAAGTACACATGGCGGATATGCCGCCTTTTGCCTATATCATAGCCACGCGTACCATGAAACTCGATCCCCTGGTTACCTTTGGCCAAAACGGGACGCCGTCAACCTATACCAGCTCACTTATTGTTAACGGCCACAGCAACCTTAAAAGCATGGCCGATATAAAGGCCCAATCCAAAAACCTGACACTTTGTTTTGTCGACCCGGCCTCCACTTCGGGGCACCTGGTACCAAGGGCTTACCTGAATAGCATCGGCCTAAACCCCGATAACGCCTTTAAGCAGGTTATTTTCGCGGGGAATCACCTGGCTTCGGTTTTAGCGGTAAAATCTGGTAAGATTGATGTTGGATGTACCACCAGCCTGGTTTTCAACATCATGATCGAGAAAAAAATGATAAACCCGGGCGACGTGAGGGTGGTCTGGACCTCCGACCCGATCATGGCCCAGCCCATTGTAATACGCGACGATGTCAATAAAACTTTCGCCAAAAAAATCCAAAACGCCTACCTGGCCATCAATACGGAAAGGCCCGACATCATTAACAAATTTGTTAAGTTGTTTTTAAAGGACACTGCCAAAAGGAGCTATGTTATCGTGAAAGATGCTGACTACGAAGGGCTGAGAAAAATAGCCGCCGGGATAAAAGATTTAAGAGCGAGCCAGTAAGCAAAGAAAACTATCCTATGAAAATAAAAGCTTTTATCGTTTACCTTCTGCTGCTCACGCTGGTCAGCGGCTGCAAAAACCAGGTGAAGCTTGATTCGAACGGCGTGCCCGGTAAGCTGGTTATGGCGATATACGCCGGTGGTGATAATCCGGGCGCGGTAAAGTCGGCTATGGCAATGTTTGGATCCTATCTCGAAAAAAAATTAGGCATGCCGGTGGAGTTTAACTTCAGTACCGACTATACCTCTGTGATCGAAGCCATCCGGGCTAAAAAAGCGCACATCGCCTATTTAAGTCCTTTTTCATACGTCCTGGCCTCTCAAACCCATGATATCACACCTATTGCGACCCTGGGCGAAAACGGAAAGCCATCGATGTACCACAGCGTAATTTTTACCAATCCAGGCACAGGGATTAACAGCATGGCTGATGTAAAAGCCCGGGCAAAAACTTTAACGCTGTGCTTTGCCGATCCCGCTTCCACTTCGGGCCACCTGATACCGCGCGCCTATTTGGTAACGATGGGTTTAAACCCCGACAGCGCTTTTAAGCAGGTTATTTTTGCCGGCAGCCACCCGGCATCGGTTTTATCTGTCGCGTCACGCAAGATAGATGTCGGCTGCTCTACCATGGAATATGGTATTGAAAAGCTGGAGCGCGGCAATGAAGTGAAGGCAGATGAAATAAAAATATTGTGGGAATCCGACCCTATCGTCTCCAGCCCCATAGTAGCCCGGAACGACCTGAACAAAGATTTTGTAAAAAAGATACAGGGCCTGTTCATCAACCTGGCCAAAGATGCGCCCGACGTATTTGCCGCTTATATAAAACTTTATCACCCAAAACTTAATGGCCTGTCGTACATGGCCGTACAGGACTCGATGTATAACGGGCTGCGCAAGATAGCCGGGGGGATAAAAGACCTGAATGTTGCTCAATAACAGTTTTAACGGAAAAGGAACATGATTGAAGTAAAGAATTTAACCAAGTCGTTACCCAACGGCCGGAAGCTGTTGGATGGTATAAGCTTTAAGGTAAAAAAAGGCGAGTTTGTGGGGATTTTAGGGCCGAGCGGCGCTGGCAAAACGCTTACCATCAGGTGTCTTAACGGGCTGCTGAAACCTGATTCAGGCTCAGTCATTATCCGCGACGAAAATAATCACCAGCTTGATATTTGCAAGATAGACAAGAGAGAACTGAGGCGCGTGCGGCAAAAAATAGGTGTTATTTTCCAAGGGTATCATTTGGTAAAGCGGCTGTCGGCGCTGGAAAATGTGATGATTGGCAAACTGGGGCAGATCAATACCTTCCGGAGTTTGTTTTACGGTTTTACGGATGCTGAAGCGGAGGATGCTATCAAAGCGCTCGACAAAGTGAAAATGTCGCAGCTGGCCGGCATGCGCACCGGCAACCTGAGCGGAGGCGAAATGCAACGCGTGGCCATTGCCCGCGCGATATACCAGTCGCCCACGCTATTGCTTGCCGACGAACCTATATCCAACCTCGACCCGAGCAATGCCAAGATCATCATGAAGATGATCAAACCACTGTCGGAACTAATGCCCGTAGTGGGAGTGTTTCACCAGCCAGAGATGACCGCCAAATATTGCACCCGCGTTGTCGCCATAAAAGACGGGCAGGTGATTTACGACGGCGATCCAAAGCTGTCGAACAAGCGCCTGGAAGAGATCTACGGGGAAGAACTGGAACTGATCGAACAGCAGGAGCACCTGCTAGCCGCCATAGCAAAATAACAGGCCATGCAACCGAAAAAATTCAGTTTTAAACGGTACAGGAAGTTTATTTTACCGCTTATTATTTTATTGGCGGTTACTGAAGGTGCGGCCGTTATCTGCGGCGCCACGTTTGATAAGCTTTTTGGTGGGCTGTTCAGGGGAATGGCTTTCCTGGGCAATATGTTTCCGCCGGACTGGAGTGCATTTTCAGAGATGCTGGAGCCGGCGCTTCAGTCCATCATCATCGCGTTTTTGGGCACCGTTTTCGGGGCTGCCGCGTCCATCGTTTTCGCACTTCTGGCGGCCTCTAATCTCTCCAATCCATGGGTCCGCACGATCACACGTTTCCTGATAGGTTTGGAGCGATCTATCCCCGAGATCGTTATCCTGATATTGATGGTAGCCGCCTTCGGGCTGGGCGCTATGCCGGGTGTTGTTGCGCTCTCACTGGGTTGTATCGGTATGCTGGGTAAACTTCTGGCAGATATAATAGAAGAGATCGACCCGCTGATGATCGAATCCATCGAATCGGTCGGGGGTAACAAATTGCAGGTGATCGTTTTTGGCGTTTTGCCGCAGATCATCCCTAATATCATTTCTTATACGCTGTTCAGGTTCGAGATCAACATCCGCCTTTCTGTACTCCTGGGCGCTGTGGGCGCGGGCGGCGTTGGATATGAGCTGGATTATTCCTTTGGGATGCTGCAATACCACCGGGCATTTACTGCGATGATCATCATCATCGCCATGGTGTTTGGCACGGAGCAATTGTCGTATTACCTGCGGAAAAAAATTAAAATGGAAGGAGCATTAAAATGATCACCGCCGACCTTACCCTTCCGTCAAAAAAATACCGGCAAAAAATGACGGTGTTTACTGTCACAGTTGTTGCGGTTGCGCTGGCTTGTATCTACACCAACTTTAACCCGCTTGGTATTTTTATGGAGTTTCATTACGTCCGGGATTTGCTCGGCGAAATGATGCCCCCCAATTACCGCGTGCTGTCTGAAAATTCATCCACTCTGATGGCCATCCTGCAAACCTTGTCAATGGCTTTCCTGGGCAGTTTATATGGAGGTATCGTCGCGGTGGTCATTGCCTTCCTGGCCGCGTCAAACACGATGCCTTTCCGGACTGTACGTTTGGCGGCCCGTTTTGTGCTCTCTTTTTTGCGTGTTATTCCTATCCTGGTGGTGATATTGATCTTTGTGATCGCGGTGGGGCCGAGTACGTTTGCCGGCATGCTGACACTGGTAATTGTTACCATTGGCAATTTTGGAAAATTATTTACCGAGATGATCGAAAATGTGGATAATCCGCCAGGCGAAGCCATTTTTTCTGTAGGTGCTTCGCGGATGCAGGTGATAAGGTATTCCATTATCCCCCAAATATTGCCTACGCTTATTGCTAATTTGTTATTTGCATTTGATGTGAACATCCGGGCAGCCATCGGCCTGGGTATTTTTGGCGGCGGTGGCATAGGTTTCCAGTTACAGCTGGCCAAAAGTGTGCTGCATTATAAAGATGTGACAGCTATCGTAAGCCTGATCATCGTAATGGTGATATTGGTTGAAAAATTATCGGATTATTTAAGGAAGAAGATATTGGGGGAAGGGAAATTAAAATAAGCAAATATGACTATTGTGCTGCGTAATTTGTCCAGGCTTTCATTTTGCGTGCAAATTGCGCCGTCAGGTGCAAAATATCGGTAGAAAAAATAATAAAAGCGATTAGCGTGCCGTAGGTACGCAACTAATCAAGCGACATGTCGTATGTGTACGCTTGATATACCGTACCTACGGCCAATGTAATTAAAGGAAACTCTGAGATTTAGCCCCCTCTAAATCTCCCCCGGTAGGGGAGACTTTAGCTTCGATTACGGCGCATTTTTAAAGTCCTCCCTACC